>Ga0180221_1000469_pt1 | contig 35830 bp, 31 predicted proteins | sample eDN5th37CKraftMG_FD_151339 | JGI IMG/M metagenome (GOLD analysis project Ga0180221, IMG submission 151339) | Enriched Miracle-Growth compost microbial communities from Emeryville, California, USA - eDNA 5th pass 37_C Kraft MG (version 2) (version 2) ...
AGCACGCCCCGAGGTCATCGCATGCGTCCAGACAGAGCATCGGCGCTGGCTCACCAAAAACCAGCCCGACCCAGAAAATTCCCCCGCATGACAAATCATGTAGGCCACAGCCCTGGGGCAAGGGCCAGCGGTTAGCATCAATTAAGCTGCCCGCTTCAGCTTTGCCATACGGTCGAGGTGAACGCCGACAGTCCCGAAAGCATTGTCGATCATAGTCAGCCGTTTGAAATAATGGCCGACAGAATATTCCTCTGTGATGCCAATGCCACCGTGTAGCTGGATCGCATTGCCGCCAACGAACTTGGCGCTGCGCCCGATCTGAACCTTCAGGGAAGATATCGCCTGATCCCGCTCGGACGAGACGGCCGACAAGTGCGCCATCGCGCGAAATAGCTGAGACCGGGACATTTCGACCTCTATCAGCATATCCGCCATGCGATGCTGGAGCGCCTGGAAGTTCCCGATGGGTTTGCCGAACTGAACGCGTGTGTTGAGATAATCGCGGGTTATCCACAAGAGCCGCTCCATCGCCCCCACGGCCTCCGCGCCCAGGCCGATCGTAGCGTGAGCATAAGCCTGGGCGAGTATGGGAAACGCTTCCCCTTCCCGGCCCATGAGCGCATCGGCCTCGACGGTGACGTCCGTCAGCACCAGTTCAGAGGCCCGGCTGTTATCCGACAATCGCACGTCTGTGCGCTTTATGCCCTGTGCAGCGGGAGAAAGAACGAACAGGCAAAGCCCCTCCTCGTCACCCGGCAAACCCGATACGCGGGCCGACACGAGGAAATGGCTAGCAAAAGGCGCGCCGGCGACCAGCATCTTGCGGCCATTAATTGCCCAGTAACTGCCCCTGCGTTCGGCCCGCGTTTCCACCCAAGCCAGTTCCCCGAAAGCATCTGCCTCGGCATGAGCGAGCACAGGACGCGCATCGCCAGCGGCCAGCTTTGGCAAGAGTTCGTGCGCGTGGCGGCCGTTGGCCGCTATCAGAACTTGAGCTGCCAGCACAGCTATCGGGAGAAACGGCTCCAATACCAGTCCCTTCCCAAAGGCCTCGCATATGATGGCGTTTTCCATGATGCCGCCGCCGATGCCACCATGATCTTCGGGCAGCCCCGCCATTAACCAGCCCATCTCCGCGAACAAAGCCCAATGTGCCTCGCTCAGGCCAGTTCCAGCCGCTAGCCGACGCCGGTTCTCAAAATCATATTCCTTTTCGATAAAACGGTCGACGCTATCCTTCAGCAACTGTTGTTCGTCGTTCAGGGTGAAATCCATGCGTGCCTCTCCTATCCTGCAATCCATCAAGCGACGGGTCCTCAATCAGCCGAACCATCACATAGGCGTCGAGATGATGTCGCCTCCGTTGGTCCGTGACAATCGTCGCTCACAGCTTTATCCGCCTAATAGATTCTATTAATTTCCTTTTGGGAGGAACGCCCATGGATAGCAAGCCGTTTGCGCCCGGTGTCCGTCTGTTCGCCAGCACACCCCGCTATTACCAGGGGCCAGATGCGCTGGATCGTCTGCCCGGCATTTGCGCGCCGCTCGCGCGCAAACCCGCGATCGTGGTCGATGCCGATGTGCTCGCTTTGACCGGCGCACGCCTCGCCAAGCTTTTCGGGGAAAGGCCCCATCTCATTCTCCCCTTCAGCGGAGAAGTGACACTTCCTGCCATGATCGATCTTGCGGATACCATGCGATTGGAAGCGGTCGATCTTGTCGTCGGCATGGGCGGCGGCAAGGCGCTCGACGCAGCCAAAGGCGCTGCTATTCGGGCGGACCTTAATTTCGTGACGGTTCCGACCGTCGCGTCGAATGACAGTCCGATTTCCATGGGCTTGGCGGCCTATGACGATCATCATCGGGTTGTCGCTATCGAGACGCACAGCCGCAATCCGGAAGCTGTGATTGTTGATACACGACTGATCGCCGGAGCCCCTGCACGCTTCCTTCTCGCCGGGATTGGCGACGCGGTGGCCAAGAAGTTCGAAGCGGAAGCGTCTCTGCGCGACGGCGGACTGACGGCCCATTTCACGCGCCAACTGCGAACCGCCGGCTATATTGCCGATGGTTGTTACAGCACGATTCGCGAACATGGCGAAGCGGCAATGGCAGCGGCGGGCACAGGCGAGCCGACAGATGCACTGGAGGCCGTGATCGAGGCCAATATTCTGATGGCAGGACTAAGCTTCGAGAATATGGGCCTCGGTTTGGCGCACGCAATGACGCGCGGTCTGGTCCGAACCGCCGTGGTGGATAGGGCGCCTCACGGCTTCCACGTCGCTTATGGCCTCCTGGTCCAACTTGTCGCGGAGGGACGCGCCGAAGCGATGATTGATGATCTGATCGACTTTTACAGGCGGATCGGCCTTCCCCGCAGCCTGATCGAGCTGGGACTTGACGCCATCGAACGGAAAACGCTGGTTCATGTCGCCGCGAATGTGACCCAGGCTCCGGCAGGTGCATATCTTGTCGTCCCCTATACGGCAGACGAGATTGTCGCCGCCATGCAGAATGTTGAAGCACGGTTTGCACCGATAGCAGGAGACGCGATCCATGCGTGACTTCACCAACAAGACCGTCCTGGTAACAGGCGGCACCGGCGGCATCGGCGGCGCGATCGCGATAGCCTTTGCCTCGGCAGGGGCGGACGTCATTGCCGCCGGCTGGGGCAAGGAGGAACTGGCTGCGCGGCGCAATGATCCTGATTTTTCGAATATCCGTATCGTAGAATTGGACGTGACGGACGAAGCCGCCGCCACAGCACTGGCGGCGGCGACGCCGAAGCTGGATGTCTTGGTGAATTGCGCCGGGATCGTGACGCGGCATGGCAACGGCTTTACACCCGAGGCATTTCAGAAAAATTATGACGTGAACATGCTGGGCACGCTGCGCATGTGCACCGCCTTTCTGCCCCAATTGGAAGCAAGCGGAGCGGGCGCGATCGTCAACACGGCATCCATGAACAGCTTTCTGGGCACGCCCACCGCGCCCGGCTATGCGGCAAGTAAAGGCGCGGTCGCGCAAGCAACCAAGAGTATGGCTATTGCCTGGGCGGCGAAAAATATCCGCGTCAATGCCGTGGCACCGGGCTGGATTCTCACTGCCATGGCCGCCGACGCCGCGAGCAACCCGGAGTTCTTCGAGCGGATCGAGAAGCGCACGCCCATGGGACGGTGGGGCGAGCCGCACCATCTTGCAGGCCCGGTGCTGTTCCTTGCATCGCCTGACGCGGCATGGGTTACGGGTGTAATTCTCCCCGTCGACGGCGGTTATCTCGCGGTGTGATTCCGCTATGTAATGGAAGTTTTAGGAGGAATGCGATGACCACATCAATGATCGGCCCCCGTCCCTTATATGCGATGCCGGGCGTGAGCCATGAATATATGGCACCGGAATTGGTAAACGACCTGCCCGAGGATCCTCGGGCATGGGTGCCGCGTCCCGGCGGCGGTGAATTCCTGCCGCGCCTGTTCGACACGCTCACCGGCGTCATCGTGAACCTGAATCGCTATCGCAAGCCCGGCGTCCTCGGCCGTCACCTCCATGGTTCGCCCGTCTATGCCTATACAATCGAAGGAACCTGGCGGTACAAGGAGCATGACTGGGTGGCAAAGCCCGGATCCTTCGTGTTCGAGACGCCAGGAGAGGTGCACACGCTTGTCGTCGACGAAGCAACCATGGTTGGCTTTTTTGTCTGGATGGGCGGTTATCAAATCTATGACGAGAACGACAATATCATCGGCGCGCAAAACGTCCTTTCGCTGATTGACGTGTGCGATCAGCATTATCGCGAATGTGGCCTTGGCGCGGACTATGTGCGCCAGTTTATTCGCTGAATTCCGGAGAATAGTGAGATGGTGGACGCTGTAATCGTCTCGACCGCGCGCACGCCAATCGGCAAATCTTATCGCGGATCGTTAAACGCTACGCCGGGTGCGACATTGGGAGGTCATGCCATCGCAGCTGCCGTGACGCGCAGCGGCTTTGCGCCCGGCGAGATTGACGATGTGCTGATGGGCTGCGCAGCGCAGGAGGCAACCACGTCCAGCAATGTCGCGCGCCAGTCGGCCCTGCGAGCAGGCCTGCCGGTGACGGTTCCAGGGACAACGATCGATCGAAAATGTTCGTCGGGTCTCACTACCATCTGCTTTGCCGCGCATCGCATCCGGTCGGATGGCGACGCAATTTTTGTCGCGGGCGGACTCGAGCAGTGCTCGATGGTGCAAAATAAGCATCGCAACCGCTACCGGAACAGGGATCCCTGGGTCGCGGAACATTATCCCGCGATCTATTGGGGGATGATCGAGACGGCAGAGGTGGTTGCAAAACGTTACGGCATCTCACGCGAGCGACAGGACGAATATTCCCTGCTTAGCCAGGAACGGACAGCAGCAGCCCAGGCCGCTGGCCGTTTCGACGATGAGATCGTACCCATCGCCACCGTACGAGATGTACTCGACAAGGCTGGCGAAATCGTGGGAAGCGAGAGCCTCACCCTGTCCGTCGATGAGTGCAACCGCATCGACACTACCGCGGAGGGCCTCGCCAAGCTGCGCACAGTTAACGCGGATGGTTCGATCACGGCAGGCAATGCGAGCCAGATTTCTGACGGAGCGTCGGCCTGTGTGATAACCAGTTCGCGCATCGCCGAGCAGCGTGGCCTCGAGCCACTCGGCATCTATCGTGGATTCGAGGTTGTCGGTTGCGAACCGGACGAGATGGGCATCGGACCCATCTTCGCCATCCCGAAACTGTTGAAGAAGCACGGGCTCACCGTCGAGGACATCGATCTGTGGGAGCTGAACGAGGCCTTTGCGGTCCAGGTAATCTATTGTTATGAAAAACTCGGCATCCCGCTCGAACGACTGAATGTAAACGGCGGCGCCATTTCCATTGGACACCCCTGGGGTATGAGCGGCTCGCGCATGACAGGTCACGCGCTCATTGAGGGCAAGCGGCGCGGTGCCAAGCGCGTCGTTGTGACGATGTGCGTCGGCGGCGGCCTGGGAGCGGCGGCGCTGTTCGAGGTCGCCTAAGATTCATGCTATGGAAACCAACGCTGACAGCGGAAACGCGTGCGCGCTCTCCATTTTTAGCGGTGGCCTGACAGGGATGTCGGTGACGGCAAGGGCCATGCAAAGATGCATGGCCAAACACCAGCACATATGCGCTGGCCACCCACCCAAAAGAAAAACTCCTTCATAAAAAAGCGAAGAACCCTCATAAAGCAAGCGCGCTCAAAAGCGTTCAAGAAAAAGTTCTAGGAGGGGAAAAATCATGACTTTAGTCAGATGCATATTGCTGTCCGGCTGCGCCACTTTGGCGCTTCACGGCACAACGGCTTTTGCCCAAACGGGTAACGTCGACACGAAAACGCACGCAAGCGCTGATCAAGCCGCCGAAAATCTCGGCGTTCAGGACATCGTCGTCACGGCGCGTCGCAAGGAAGAGGCGCTTTCGCGTGTTCCGATCGCCGTTTCCGCCTTTTCCTCAGAAACACTCGCCAAAAAATCGATCACGTCGATGGACCAGCTTACCCAATCGACGCCGGGTCTTATCTTTGGAAAATCCGGGGGCACCACCAATCCTCAGATCGTGATACGTGGACAGACGCGCGCAAATGTCGGCGATGCCGCCCAGCCCGTGTTGACTTATTTCGCGGATGTTCCGCTTCCCTATTTCGCTTCGATCCTGCCGGTCTACGATCTCGCCTCCGTCCAGGTTCTCAAAGGTCCGCAAGGCACTTTGTTCGGACGCAACTCCACATCAGGCGCGGTTCTCGTCTATCCCAATGCACCGACCTATACCTGGGGCGGCTATCTCATGGGTGGCTACGGCAATTATGACAACAGGGAAGTGGAAGGCGCCCTCAACCTCCCCATAATGGAAGATCATATCGCCTTGCGTATCGCCGGACGTCGGCAAATTCGCGATGGCTATACAAAGGTTACACTTCCGGACGGAGCCGTCCAGGATCGTGACAATCTTAATGACTATTATTATCGCGCGTCGCTCCTTGTCGAACCGTTTGACGGGCTGAAGAATGTCACTGTTTTCGATTCCGTAAAATGGAACCGCAACGGCGACGGCACCATTTTCGGCAATACTTATCCGACCGGTACGGCGCGCCTTTTCCCGGCCGCTTTCGATTGTGGAACATCAGCAAGTTGCGACATCGATCTTGCGGCTGCGCGCCAGAAGACGCTGGGCGTTCGGCGGGGCTTTGGTGATTTCCCGATCTATACGAATACTCTGGTCACCGGCCTCTCCAACACGACGACCCTGAATCTGGGCAACATCACGCTTAAGAATATCTTGGGACAGCGGCTCTCCAAATATCGCAATCTGACCGACACCGATGGGACGGAAATGTTGCTGACGTCGGTTAACACCGATAATAATATCCATCAGTTCAGCGAGGAATTTCAGGTCCAGGGCGATTTCTTTGATAATCGCGTTCATGCTATCGCCGGTATCTTCTATTTGAAAGTACATCCAGGTCGGCCCCAGTTCCAGACCTATGGCGCTTTCCAGCGGCCGGGTGTGTCGCTGCCGACCAGCATCTCTGCCTATCGCCGCTCGACCAGCAAATCAGCATTCGGCCAAGTAACACTTGACGTGACATCCAAGCTCAAGATTGACTTGGGCATTCGCTACAACAAGGACAAACTCACGGCGTGTAGCGCGGGCTACCAGATCAACGCCCCCTACCTCCCTGATTCCAGCGAGGTCTTGACGGAAGACGGCTGTTATAACGGCCAGAATATTACCAAGACTCAATTCGGAGTTACCTCGACTTCCATCGTCAAGGGCACGGTAGCATCCGCCGCGTCATCGGCAACCACCTGGAACATCGGCGTCAACTATCAGGTCACGCCCGAGCTGTTTGTCTACGCGACTGCACGCAAAGGCTATCGTGCCGGTGGCGTGAACACACCAGTGCTTGGCGGTCTGTTCCTGCCCTATCAGTCTTATGGTCCCGAAACCGTGCGTGATTATGAAGCGGGAGCGAAGTGGAAGTTCAACGTCGGCGGTGTCCCCGGAAATGTGAACTTCGATATCTTCACAGGTAAATACAAGAACTCACAGCGCGGCATCAACGGTTTGGCCGCGAACCAGGATGGCGACGGAGATCCTTTGACTGACCCCGCGCTCAGCACGCTGATCGTCAACGCCGGAACAGCGCGTGTTCGGGGTTTCGATTTCGATGCAACGGTTGAGCCAACAAGAGGCCTGACGCTGACGGGTTTCGTTAGCTACAATGCAGAGGAATATCTCGACAACGGACTTGCGGGAACGCCGTTCATCAACACCAGCGCATTCCCGCTCAATCCAAAGGAAGTCGCGTTCCAATATGCGCCGGAATGGACCTTTGGCGGCAGCATGACCGCGGAAAAAGAGGTTGAAACATTGGGGACGCTGGCTCTCAGCTTGGATGCCTATCACAGCGGCCGGGTCTATTTTACCAACGACAAGAATAATTATATTCTCAGCCAAAAGCCATATACGACCGTGAACGGCCGCCTCGACGTGCGTGAGATATTGGGTTCGAAGATCGACCTCGGTTTCTATGTCCGCAACATTTTCAAAAAAGTCTATAAGACGGGTGCATCCAACTCTGCAATTTCGTCAGGCTATGACTCCGTATTCTACGCCGAACCGCGCATGTACGGTGCCCAGATACGTATAAACTTTTGAACCCTCCCCGGTTCAAATCTTGCGGCGGCTCCTTACGGAGCCGCCGTCTTTCTGATCGGGAGTTTTAACGCGCGCGGGGGACTTTTTGCCGTGCGCGCCCTCGAGCAAACTGGCCCGCGGCTGAAGGAGAAAGGCAAGCACCCGCACTTGCCCTGCCCTGATCGTCGCCACGAGTTCATCTGGAATTTCTTCATGCTGACCGATGGCGACCAAGCGCTCCATCGAAGCGAAAATTACCGTGGCTTCTGCATGGGCGTCCGCAACGCTCAACGCCTCCACCTCGCGCAGAGCCTCAACGAAGAGAGGACGCAACCGGCCGAGCACCGTATCGGACCATGCATGACGGAGATCCTTGCAATCTGGATCGCCGAGATCCGCTTCCATGTCGCGGTAGTGCAGAATGGCAGCTTCCTGGCTCCAGAACTCCGCCATCAACATGATATAGTCGCGGGCGTCGCTTTCAATGTTCGCCCGGTCTTGAAAGAAGCTGGACGCTTCAAAGGCCTTCACCATCCGTTCGGTGACCACCTCGGCAAGGGCCAGCAGAAAATCCCTTACATCCTCGAAATAGATGTAGAAAGTCGTGTGCGCCGCACCGGCTTCCTTGGCGATCGAAGCCGTAGTAAGTTCCACGGGCGACAGCGTTCTAAGCAAACGCCGCCCAGCATCCAGAAATCGTCGGCGCGTCTGCTCGCCCTTGCGACCCAGCGGTGTTCCGATTTGTGGCCGCATTGTACCGTCAGATGTCATGGCTGATCATTCTCATTTTCCAAATCGTATCACGGACACAGAGGAGATGTTGCGCTAAGCCACGTAACATACATCATCGCAAGTTCGATTTGTGCGGAGATCATCTCATCAGGGATATGAGACACCCTTGCAAAAACCCGAAGGAGTGTCATGTTCCTCGGCAACAGGAGCGAGGAGCGCAAGGCATGAAGATAGAGTCCGGTTTAACGGAAACAAATTATCTACCGGAACCCTCCGCCCATCATCGGAAAGTTTTGCCGTGACACAAGTTATGAAGGGCGTCCGCATCCTCGAAGTCGCGCAATTCGCATTTGTCCCTGTCGCCGCCGCCGTGCTGGCAGACTGGGGAGCGGATGTCATAAAGATAGAGCATCCGATCCGAGGCGACACGCAACGAGGATTTCTCAAGCTCGAATCCTGCCCGGTCAATCCGGATCGCAATATAATGGTCCAACATCCCAATCGCGGGAAACGCAGCGTTGGCATCGATATCGCAACGGAAGCGGGGCAAAAGCTCATCTACGAGCTTGCTGCGACCTGCGACGTGTTCTTGACCAACTATCTGCCGGATCAGCGCCAAAAGCTGAAAATCGATGTCGAGCACATCCGATCTGCAAATCCCAAGATCATCTATGCGCGCGGCAGCGCGTTGGGCGATAAGGGCGATGAGCGCAATAAAGGTGGCTTCGACGCCACTGCCTTCTGGGCCAGAATGGGGTCAGCATCAGCGGTTACTCCGCCTGAGCTGAGCGGTCCACTGACCCAACCCGGACCGGCCTATGGTGACACGATCGGCGGGATGAACATTGCTGGCGGCATTGCCGCTGCGCTGTTCCATCGTAGCCAGACCGGCGAAGCCATCGAGCTCGATGTTTCCCTTCTATCCTCTGGCGCATGGGCCACCGCGATGAGCATCGGCCTGGCTCTTGAAAACGATGCTGTGCCGTTCGAAGCTAAGATGCCGGCATCCGGGAGCGTAAAGGGCAACCCCTTTGTCGGCGTATTTCGCACCGCCGATGGCGAATATATTAACATCACGATCCTCACGCCCGGACCATTGATCGAGGACACTTTCACGCATCTTGGCATAGCTGAAATGGCCAGGGACGACAAATTCAGCACGGCCGAAGCACTCATGACCAACTGGGCGGAGGCGAGCGGCCACATCGTTGCCGCCATCGGATCGAAGCCGTTGAGCTATTGGGTCGAGCATCTTAAAACTTTGCGTGGTCAATGGGCACCATATCAGAACCTGCTTGCAGCCGGCAACGACCCGCAACTGATTGCCAATGGACTCGTCATCGATATTGAAACCGATGATGGCAGACCGCCCATCAAGCTGGTGAGCAGCCCGGTTCAATTTAATCATATGCCCATCGTTACGACACGCGCACCGGAGGCAGGGGAGCACACGGAAACGGTGCTCATGGAACTGGGCATGGAATGGGAAAAGCTTGAAGCGCTCAAGGAAGCCAAGGTGATCTGCTAGGAGACATCCGCGATCCTTTGAAACAGCCGAAATGCACTCCCGCTCCGATAGCTGAACGGGTCGGGATATAGGATCGTTGCCGCGCATCCAGCCGGAAACAGCAGCGATTGAAATTCGACAGATTGAGCCCGCAGGGGGGAACCTCGTATAGAGGGGCTATGTACGAAAATAACCTTACCCGTTCGACCGCGCGCAAATTGAGGGAGCTTGCCCTTTCTGTTCCGGAAGGTCAGTTTCTCGGCACGGAAAAGGCGCTGCTAACCCAACTCCGCGTCAGCCGTCCGACCTTCCGCGAGGCCGTGCAGCATGTTGAAGCAGAGCGCATCATCATCCGTGTTCGCGGCATTAATGGCGGGTTGTTCAGTTGCCGTCCCGACATGGAAGGCGTGATATCTTCCGCCGCAAGCTATTTGCGATCGCGTGACACGACGCTGGGCGACCTCTTGCTGGCTGCCAATTCAGCCGTTGCCGATGCGGTCGGGGCTGCTGCGGGATGCACCGATGCCGATCTCAGCGTGGAACTGGCCGGTCTGATTGAGGAATCCGCCGCAGCCGAAACAGCCGATCAATCTCTCGCGGACTTCCAAAAAGACGAGCTTCGCGCTACCTATCTTATTTGCAAGATGTGCGGAAATCCAGCGCTTGATCTCATGATTCGCGTTCTCTACCGCGTGGGGGCGGCCGCATTCGCGGAGATTTTCGAAGGTCGCAATGATCTCATGCAACAGCGCCGCACGGCCCGGCTGAATATCTTGCGTGCCATCCAGGCTCATGACCGCGACAAGGCGCTGACCATCTGCCGGAGGAATGGAGATCTCTCGCGTAAACGCATCGCTCCTTTGTTATTGGGCCGGCAGATGCAGACCCTTCCACCGACCGAGTCCGACGATCTGAATGACAGAGCAGCAGATGCCGGTAGGACTATGACAAGGGGCTAAGGCTGGTTTTGCGTCCATGGCGGCCGAGTAACGAACGACCATGTCATCGGTGATGTGACCACACACAGTCGAAAAATAGCCGTGCTGCCAGAAACGCTGGATCAAGGAACATTTGTGATATGTTCGAACTCCCGCTCGACTTTAGGCGATGGCCGCCTTTGGCCAGCGCACGAAAATCATTCGTAGCTCATACGCAAAGCCCGAGCCGATATCCGGCTTAAATCGCGGCCCCTCTTAAATGGCTTCTATTTCACCGTATCATCGCAAGCGCGATGATTAGCTGTCGCATCCAGCCTTCCTGTCGCAATGCTGGCTGCGCGGATGCTAAGCCGACATCAAATCCGAATGGAGTGGTCATGCCCATAGATCTTGCGATGGATGGCAACGTAGCTATCATTACCATCAATCGACCGGAAAAGAAAAATGCGCTCACACTAGACATGCGGATGGAGGTCCAGGCGGTCTTTCAGCGGGTGCAAGATGATCCCGAGGTCAGAGCGATCATTTTTACAGGCGCGGGCGACGATTTTTCCGCCGGCTCGGACGTCTCGGAAATGGGCACCGGCGGCGTGCCCGGTTCGCTCCTCAAGATGCGCCTTCTCCACCGGATGCTGCGCGGGGTCAGCCACACCAACAAGCCGGTGATCGCCGCCGTAAAGGGCGTGTGCATTGGCATGTCCTGGTCGATGGCATTGGCGTGCGACTTCATCGTCGCAGCAGAGGATGCACGCTTCCAGTTCGCGTTCCGCCATATCGGTCTCGCTCCGGACGGGGGCGCGTCTTTCCTTCTCTCACGCTATGTAAGTATTCAGCGTGCAAAGGAAATCATCTATTCGGGCCGGTTTGTCAGTGGCCGGGAAGCTGCGGATCTCGGCCTCGCACTGGAAGCGCTACCCGCCGACCGGGTTATGGAGCGCGCGCTGGAAATGGCGCGCAACTATGCCGCCGCGCCCACCGTCGCTCTCCAGATGATGAAGCGGCAGTTTGATGCATCAGCGGCGCAGAATCTGGATCAGGCGCTCGATTTCGAGGCGAATATCCAGCCGCTGATGGTGCAGACCGAGGATTTCCGGGAAGGCACCACCAGCTTCAAGGAAAAGCGCAAGCCGATCTTTAAGGGCGCCTGATCATAGTCCCGGCATAAGGGCCTCGCCTGCCGACCTTTGGAAGAACATGTCCACTCCAATTGCACTACGGCCAATTCTCGTCATGTATAACTGGTGATCGCCGAAACTTGGCATATATGGATCGATAGGTTAGGAGCGGTTCGGTTTCGCAGGTCGCACACGACCTACCTCATCGCTCGAGGAGTTGCCACGGCGGTCGCATGATGGCGCCCCGAGGATGATCTCATCTTGAACCAAACCGACCTTGATCTCTCACATCAACGCCATATCCCCAAAGAGTGGTTTCCCAGCGCCATGTCGTTCGTGATTCATGCGTTCAATTCTTCATTTGCCAGCGCGAATAATAAATCTCTGCCGCTGGCGAGAACAATTCTGGACAAGCTGACTTCCTGCGCCATGACATCCTCTATGAAGAACCGCGCGGTCGCGATCTTGGCGCGTAGGAATGGATCGTCACTGCCATCGGTAAGCCGGCTTGCCGCAATCACGGCCTGGCGAAGCAGAAGATATCCACCCAAGGTCACGGCGAACTGCCGCAGATAGGGGGTAGCCCCTGCTGCCGCTTCAGCCGGGTCGCGTGCCTGAAGGGCCGATGTTGTTTCGCGCAGCCGTCCGATCGCTTCCGTAAGCGGCGCGACAAGCGCAGCGGTTTCCACCCGCGATTGCGCCAGAGGCAAAAAGGACTGCATTTCGTCCAACAAGCGGGAGACAGGTTCCCCATTGTCGAGACGCAGTTTGCGACCCACCAGGTCCAGCGCCTGGATGCCGTTCGTGCCTTCGTAGATCGGTGCGATACGGATATCGCGCAGCAACTGTGCCACGCCCGTTTCCTCGATATATCCTGTGCCGCCGAACACCTGAATGGCGAGGCTCGCCATCTCCACCCCTATGTCGGTCGCATAGGCCTTCGTAATGGGCGTGAGGAGATCGGCAAGGCCCTTCGCGCGGTGTCGGGCCATCGCGTCCTCTTCGCCCCTCGCACGATCGATTGCGGAAGCATTGAGATAGGTGATCGCGCGGCTTGCCTCCGTCGTTGCGCGAAGCGTCATCAACATGCGGCGCACGTCCATATGATTGATGATCGCCGCCGGCTCCGTGCTACCAATGGGCGTGGACTGGATGCGCTCGCTCGCATAGCGCGTGGCCGCCTGACGGGCGCGGTCGGCTATGCCGATGCCCTGCACGCCCATGCTGACCCGCGCATGATTCATCATCGTGAACATCGCTTTCATGCCGCTGTTTTCGTCGCCGACTATGAAGCCCACGCAAGCGCCTTCGTCGCCGAAGCTCATGGTGCAGGTGGGAGAGGCGTGGATGCCGAGCTTGCGCTCCAGCGAGATGCAGCGCAGGTCATTTTGCGCGCCCAAGGTTCCATCATCATTGGGCAGATATTTCGGAACGACGAAAAGGCTGATCCCTTTGGTTCCCGACGGCGAACCAGGCGTGCGGGCGAGGACCAGATGGACGATATTCTCGGCCAGATCATGGTCGCCCCAGGTGATGAAGATCTTCTGCCCCTTGATCCGCCAACTGCCGTCCGAAGCCGGAGTCGCCATCGTGCGAAGCGCGCCTACATCGGATCCGGCCTGGGGTTCGGTGAGGTTCATCGTGCCGGTCCAGCGGCCCGAAACGAGTTGGGGAAGATAAGACTGCCGGAGCGTTTCAGACCCATGCGCGGATATCGCTTCGATCGCGCCCGCTGTCAGGATCATGCAGAGCGAGAATGCCATGTTCGCGGCGGTCACCTGTTCAGACAAGGCGACGGAGAGAGCGAAGGGGAGGCCCTGTCCGCCATGCTCCGTCCCAACGGCCAGCCCGCCCCAGCCGCCCTCCCTATAGGCGGCATAGGCCTGTGCGAAACCATCCGGCAGGGACACCCCCTCGGGCGACCAGCGGGCGCCTTCGATATCGCCCTTGCGGTTTAGCGGCGCCAGGACTCGCTCGGCTATCTTGGCCCCTTCTTCCAGCACGGCTGCCACGTCGCCCGCGTGGAAATGTTCGAAGGCTTGCAAGCCGGTGAGCCCGCCAATGCCCGCTATGGTTTCCAAGACGAACAATTGCTCCTGAACAGGTACGGTATAATCCATGTGCGGGTCCGTTCTATAGAAAGTGAGGGTGCGGGATTACGACCGTCCCAGGGGGAGGCTCCACGCCAGGCAGATCGCGGTGACGGCATCATCGAAGACATTGCCGATCTCGTCCGATGAACCCAGGAGTCCCCGCAGTTCAAGGCTAACAACGCCGTGCATCGTCGCCCAGATCAAGCGGGTGATGCGAGTCTTCTCGACGCTTCGTTCGGGAGACAGGCAGGCTTCGACAGCTTCCCGCAGGACACCGAAGGATTCGAACGCCTTTCGCCGGCTCGATAGCGGAGCCTCATAGGCCCGGCCCAGATCGCCGAACATGATGTTGTAACGCGTGGGGTGAGCGCAGGCATAATCGCGATAGGCATGACAGACCCGGAGCAGCGACGCGGCAGGTTCGCCAGGATCAATCTGGTCCTGCATAACCTTGGTGAGATCCGCGAAACTCTGAAGATAGAGGGCATCGAACAGGCCGTCCTTGTTACCGAAGTGGGTATAGACCGCCTTGGTCGATGCATTCACCGCCGCAGCGATGCGCCGTATGGTGAATGCGGCCGGTCCCTCGTCGCGCAGCACGGCGGCCGCCTCGTTCAGGATCGTGGCGCGGATATCGTTTTCAAAAGCCGCCCTTGCGGCTCGTAAATCCGGGGACGATGCCGGAACGCTACCCGCCTCGCCAGCGGGCGGCAACGGCTCGTTTTTTTTCATGCCGCCGTTTGATCCTTGAGCATCCCGACAAGCCGACTGGAAATCAAGGAAGATGCCTCCTCCATGATGCGGTCCAGCAACTGGCCAACCGTTGGAATATCATGGATCAGGCCGACGACCATACCGCAACTCCAGGCTCCCGCCTCCATATCCCCGTCGCGCATGACGCGGGGATAAACCCCCGCCACTAGTTCACGGATATCGTCGATGGTGAGGGCATCGCCCTTTTCCTGCTCGATCTCCCTCAGCCGCGCCACACCTCCATTGTTGAGGACACGCTCGGTATTTCGCAACGTTCGCATGATGAGGCGGGTATCGAATTCGCTCGCATCCAACAGGGCGCGTTTGACATTGTCATGCACCGGCGCTTCCCGGGTGGCGATGAAGCGTGTACCCATGGCAATGCCGTCCGCTCCCAGCGCGAGCGCGGCGACGAGGCTGCGACCATTTGCCATGCCGCCGGACGCCAGGAACGGGACTGTCAGTTCCTCCGCTGCCCGAGGAAGCAGGATCATGTTGGGGACGTCGTCCTCCCCGGGATGCCCGCCGCATTCGAAGCCGTCGACGCTCACTGCGTCACACCCGATCTTCTCTGCTCGCAAGGCATGGCGGACGGATGTGCATTTGTGCAGCACCGTGATGCCGGCCCCCTTGAGCCTGGGCATATAGGCTTCCGGACTGCGGCCAGCCGTTTCGACGATACGGACGCCGCCGTCCACGATAGCATCGATATATTCGGCATAAGGCGGATCGGCGAAGGTCGGCAAGAAGGTAAGGTTTACGCCAAACGGCCGGTCCGTCATCTCCCGGCAGCGGGCGATTTCCTTCGCAAGGAGCTCCGGGGTCCGTTGCGTGAGGCCGGTGATGATGCCCAGTCCGCCCGCGTTGGACACGGCGGCCGCGAGTTCCGCCAGCCCGACAAAATGCATTCCGCCCTGAACGATCGGCCGCTCGATCCCGAACAATTCTGTGATCTTGGTTCGCATCTGCCCTTCGCCCTCCAAAAAAACGATGTTTCCAATGGTTACAATGTTTCCATGCCCCCGACAAGAGCCTGCATGTGATCGCAGCCCCAACTGCGTGCTTGTCGCCAACCCTTTCTGCACCAGGGGAAGACGCCTCCAACCTGGCTTCAGGCCAGGCGGGCGATGAAGTCCTCTATATGATCTGCGAAGCTGTCATTCTGATCACCGACCAACATGTGCCCCGCGCCGGCGATAAGAGCTACGTCGAGTTGCGGGACGATGGCGCGGAAGGCTTCAACGCCGTCGTCTGTGACAATTGCACTGCGCTCCCCGCGAGCCAGCAATAATGGGACGCTAGTCCGCCGCGCAGCCTCTTCCATATAGGCAAGCGAGGAGACGGCGTCTGTGCCTTGCTCCTTCGCCCGCATGAAGGCGGGATCCCAGTGCCAATGCCAATGACCCTTTTCGTCCTGCCGCATACTGCGCCGCAGACGTTCGCCGGAACCCGGCACAAATCGCTCTTCCCCGCCCCTGGTGAGGGCCTTTGCGGCTGCATCGAGACTCTCATAGCCCTCCATCGGAGGCCGCATTCCGTCCAGCAGCCGATCCATGGCGGCGACGTTGGTGCGCGGCACGATGTCGATCAGCACCAGCGCCCTGGCTGGCAGATCACAATAGGCCGCCGCGCACATCGCGATCTTGCCGCCGATCGAAGCCCCAACGAGAATCACGGGTTTGGCGAAATGGCGGACAATCGTTTCGACATCCGCCACAAGGCGCGGATAACCGTAATTACCGTCCAACGACCAGCCGCTCTGCCCATGACCGCGCATGTCCGCAGCGACAACACGCATGTCCTTCGCCACCAGCCGCTCGATCACACGGCGCCAGCTTTGGCGGGTTTGGCCGGCGCCATGGAGGAGCAGGACCAGCGGCCCATTGGCTGGTCCTGTAATCTCCATGACGATTTCCACGCCATCGTGGGCGTGAAGGCGCAATGTCTCTGTCATCGTCCCGTGTAGCTGGGCTTGCGCTTTTCCACGACGGCTGCGACGGCTTCGTGCTGGTCGTCGGTCTGCTGGACGATAGCCTGCATGCCCGCCGCGATTTCGAGCGACGCCGGAAGATCAAGCCGGGCCGAATCGCGCAGCAGGCGCGTGTTCAGCCGAATGGAATGAGCCGGATGGCAAGTGATGCGCCCCGCAAGGGCAAGCGCCTCGTCCATCAGCGCTTCGGACGGCACGATCTTGAGGATCAGCCCCAATTCCAGCGCGCGCTGCGCATCGATCGTCTCGCCTGTCAACGCCATTTCAGCAGCCCGCTGCTGGCCGATGGCCCGCGTCAGGAACCATGCCCCGCCCGCTGCTGAGGTAAGGCCCAGCTTGATGAAGCTCTCCGCGAACTTCGCCTTTTCCGACGCGATGCGCAGCGTGCACATGGCGGCAAAGTCCATGCCAGCGCCCATGGCAGGGCCGTTGACTGCGGCGATGATCGGCACTTCCAGGTCATGGAGCGCCCGCGCGATGGTCTGAACCCCCGTCAGATAGGTGCGACGGATTTCGGCGGCGTTGCCCGCGAAATGATTGACGCGGGCATACATGTCCTTGAGATTGCCGCCCGCACAGAACACATCGCCCGCCGCCGTCAGGATCGCGCAGCTCACCGACATATCGGCGTTGATCTGCTCACAGGCCGCCACAAGCTGGCGCGTGAGCGCGGGACTGAGCGCATTGCGGGTCTTGGGGTCGTCGATGGTCAGGATGACGAGCGCGCCTTCCCGTTCGACGCGCAATACGGTCGGCTCCTGGCCGGTTTCAGTCGTCATGATCACTTACCCTTTCAAAGATGGCTGGTCCGGCTGGCCGACCTGTTCGCGGCTCTTGAGCTGGAGAATGGGTCCCGGAAACTGTTCGGGTGCGGCAAGGATGGCGCAGACATGGCGGCCGACCTCGTCATCGGTCACCCATTCGGGCTGCGCCTTGTCGCGCTTGCTCGCGCCGTTGACCATGGAAATAATCATCAGTTCACGGATCTGCGCGCCCTCGCTCCGTTCCCGCGCAAAACCGCGATACATCATACGAATTCCCGCCTGCGCGATGGACACCGGCGTCATTTTGGGGATCACGAAATCCGCCGTGCCGCCGCCTATGCCGATTAATATACCCTCTGCCGGGAGAAGCGGCAGCATGACCTTGGCCGCGTTGAAATGGGTGAGGAGGTTGGTAGCCAGCAGGCCCGCCAACTCCCCATCGGTCCATTGCGACAGCGGTGCGATCCTGTTCGGCGCATTGACGGCGACGGCCACCGCATCGACCCGGCCGGCCAGCGCCGCCGCTTCCTTCCACAATGCAAGGGCGCCTTCCTCCGAGCCTATATCCCCCGTACATGTCCGCAACCCCTCGTCCCGCGCCGTCCCAAAGACCGCCTCAAGCTTGCCGGCGTCGCGGCCGGACGCGATGACGCGCCATCCCTCGTCGCGGGCGGCGCGGACGATCCCCTGCCCGACGTCACCTGAAGCGCCTACCACCAACAGCGTCCTATCCGTCATGATCGCTCCTACTTTCTATTCATTGAGCTGGCTTCATGCTCATGCTGCAGCCTAGCCGCCTTCGTCCGACATATGCACTTTCATCTTGACTCGTCCTAGAGCTAACGGCAAAAAATATGTATATGTTTTGGAGCGTCAGGCATGAAAGTTACGTTTGAGTTTTCGGATTCTCCCGAAGTTGTCGCGGAGGTGAATGCTGGCGAAAGCCTGATGCGCGTCGCGCTCGATCACGGAATTCCTGGCATCTACGGGGATTGCGGGGGACAATGCGCTTGCGCGACATGCCATATTTATATTGACGCCGCCTGGATCGACCGCATCGGCACGCCAGAACCCGGTTCGACCGAGGAAGCCCTGCTCGAAGGCGCGCCAGCGGACGTCGAGCCCAATTCCCGCCTGGCCTGTCAGGTCGTGCTAACCGACGACCTGAATGGCCTTGTCGTCCGGGTTCCAGAAGGCCAATAAATTAGGAGAGCGTCAGATGGACGGAATTGCAGAGATCCCCGCCCCGGCCATTGACCCCTTTGATGTGGGTCGCCCGGAACTTTACCATAAAGATGCTTGGCGTCCGGTTTTTGAAAAACTGCGCGCTGACGATCCCGTCTATTATTGCGAAACGGGCCGCAGCGGCCCGTATTGGGCGATAACCCGATATGAGGATATCGTCCGGGTCGACTCCGATCCCGCGACCTTCTCTTCCTCCCATTTGCTGGGCGGCGTCACGCTGGAAGACAAGTCGAATGTTACTTTCATGCAGATGGACCCTCCGCAGCACACGGCAAAGCGCAAGAGCGTAACCCCTATCGTGGCGCCGAAGAGCCTTGCGCAGATGGAAGTCCTGATCCGCGACCGTGCGGCAAAGACGCTCGATGCCTTGCCGCGTGGCGAGGAGTTCGATTGGGTCGATCGGGTGTCCATAGAGCTGACCTCGATGATGCTCGCCACACTATTCGGCCACCCCATTGAGGATCGGCGGACCCTCGTCCGCTGGTCCGATACCATCACCGCCGACCTCGATGATCCTGACAGTCCGATCCGCACAGAGGCGCAAAGAGGTGAGGTGATGCGCGAATTCTACCTCTCCATGCTCGATATATGGAAACGGCGAAGGGAGGAGGAACCAAGATTCGATATCGTATCCATCCTCGCGCACGACCCCGACATGCGAAATGCGCCGGTCGAGGAAATCACAGGGCTGTTCGGGCTGTTTCTGGTTGGTGGCAATGACACCACGCGCAACTCCATGTCCGGCGGCATGTGGGGCTTTGCCCAGCATCCCACCGAGTGGCGTAAGCTGAAAGCCGATCCGAAGTTGCTGGGCAACGCCGTGTCGGAGATTATTCGATATCAGACGCCTGTCATTTACGAGCGGCGTACTGCTCTGCGCGATGTTGAAATCGCTGGCAAAACCATTGCCAAGGGCGACCGGGTCGGCATGTGGTACATCTCGGGCAACCGCGATGAGAGTGTATTCGAAGATGCCGATTCTCTCAAAATCGACCGGCCCAATGCACGGCAGCATCTTTCCTTTGGAATGGGGCCGCACCGTTGCGTGGGATCACGGCTCGCGGAGATGCAGTTGCGCGTGCTGTGGGAAGAAGTGTTGAAGCGCGACCTCGAAATCGAAGTCCTCGAAAAGCCGAGCTATGCCTTCTCCAACCTCGTACGCAGCCCCACGCGACTGCCCGTCCGTATCAAGGCATAGCATATATTGAGGCCCCCTATCCAGTTCATGATATTCGACGTGGATAGGGGCCTCAATATATCGCGTACCAAGAAGCTTCCGATCATCAAAGGGCGCGGCGTCCAACCGGGGAATGCCCATCCTCACCCAAATCTGGCTTCGCTCATATGCGGATCATGAGGTTGGACGCCGATCCGCAGTTAGAACCACAGTCCAAACTCGTCTCCTGCGTCATATCCGCCTTTCAAGCGAGGCAGTGATCGGCCATCTTCTCGGCCATCATCAACACCGCCAGGTTCGTGTTTGCACTGGGTATCGCGGGAAACGCCGAGGCGTCCACCACGCGCAACTGGCCTATTCCCTTAACGCGGCCATCCGAGTGCAAAACCGCCATATTGTCGTCATCCGCGCCCATTCGGCATGAACAACTTGCGTGCCACAAGCCTGCCACCGAAGATCGCACGAAGCTTTCCAACTTGGCGTCGTCCAGCATCAAAGTCGTAAATTTCTCTCCCTCGCTCACGAAATGATCCAGGAAGGACCGACGAACCACGGCCGGGCCATCCAGAAACAGAGCAGCGATGCGGGTGAGGACATAATTTTTGAGATTGATGGCTCCAATCTGGCGAACTTTCTCACTGTAGCTCGCGGGAAACGGATCGGAGGTGACATTGGCCATCAACGGCGACAATTGAATCGCAGCCATCTTCCGGAAGCCTGCCATCAGTCTGAAAACATCTCGATTGTCGGATAACAGGTTGAGGTCCACCTGCGCCGCAACCCGAGCATCGGGAGAAACCAGCTGCACGCGACCGTTTTCCGACGAGGGGCGATTGATCCAGAAGGCAAGCGTGCCCAGTCTTTCGCCAACCGGATGCCAAGCCGCCTTCGTCGAGACCAATCCGGACATATCACCGGCGGGAAAGGAAGACGTGTCGGTGGAAAACCGAAAGCCCAGCATGATATGACGTCGCTCCGCGCGAAGCCTTGCCTGGCGCGACACGAAAGAAGCAATCGCGAGAGAAGGATGATCGGAGAGCCCCCGTCCGACTCCGGGAGAATCGAGGCGCACGGGAATACCCAGCCGCATGAGATCCTCCGCCGGTCCAATGCCGTGCCTCAACAATATTTCCGGCGTAAACAGGGCGCCTGTCGAAACAATGATTTCGGCGCCCCTTATTTGCTCTTCGCCAATCCGAACCCCAACCGCCTTCAGATTGTCAAAGAGCAATCCGTCCACGCGTGTATCCGTCCGGATATGGAGATTGTCGCGCGCGCGCACCGCCGGAGTTAGCCACGCCATTGCCGCTGTCACGCGATGATCGTCGGTATTGGAAATCGGCAGGGGATAATGGCCGTCCGAAAACTCCGCGTTCTGGTCAGCCAGGAAGGGTAGACCAGCTTCCGCTAGGGCATTGGCGAAGGCTTTGGCATGTTCCGGCCACCGGGAATATGGAACGCGGCGAATGGGGAGCGGTCCCTCTCTCCCGTGCAGCGGTCCATCGAAATCGAGATCGGTCTCCAGCTTTTTGAAATAGGGGAGAACGTCTTCCCAGCCCCATCCAATTGCGCCCCTCGTCGCCCATTCGTCATAGTCCCACGGCAAGCCACGGTTAGCGAGCTGGCCGTTGACGGCCGAACTACCGCCAAGCACACGTCCCTGCTCATAGCGCTGTACGGGCAGATCCGCTCCGCTCGCCCTGTTGCCCAAGCGACCTACCGTGACACGGCGGTCATTCCACGTGAAGCGCGCATCCAGATAGGCGCTCCCCGGATAGCTATCGAGTATCGAAGCCGGTTCGGCGCCGGGAACGGTATCGGGCCCCGCTTCCAAAAGCAGCACTTTATTTGCCCGGCGCTCGGACAGTCGGCTTGCCATGACGCAGCCTGCCGAACCTCCGCCGATGACGATATGACTATATTGCACGGCTCAACTCCACGTTGATGCATTTGATTTCCCAGAAGCTTCGCAACCTTTCCAGGTCACGCTCCCATCCCACACCGCCCATTTGCCGTAGCCGCCGTCCAAAGCATAGGCCCTCAGCGTGCTCCCGCCGACGTCTACAGTGCCGGGCACGCAGACAGGCCACGTTCACCGCTGCCAAAAATGTCGGTGACAACACCCATAGGTACGTAATGGCGAAACATTGAATGGTCTGCATTCTATGAACTGCTCGTCTAACGGGGATTATCTTGGCTAGCTTGAATTGCCAACATCACTGACCGCCCTGTCGGCATTCCCGAAATCCCGCTGACCCCGTATGCTTTGATCGATTCAGACATCTCCCTCCGTTACCTCCCCTTTCGACGCTAGCAGTGTCTAGCGCAATGTCCGCCTTAAAATATATATATATATTCAAGGCGCATGGTTCTGATGCTTGATGCGACCGTAATGACAGGCACCGAACGTGCCATGGCGAAGGAGACGATGTGGGCCCGTTTCCCGGTCGCCATTCCTGCTCAGTGCCTATGTCTGGGCATTCTGATGGCCGCTGCTTCGGGCGGGTGGATGAAGAAGAAATCACGCATCGGTGTGGCCGCTCCAGGCGACAAGCCATTCCACCCATGTGCCCGCTGATCGAGCGATCGCGCAAAGAGAAGCATCATGGGCGCGGCGAGCGGGACAGACGCAGCCGCCGTGCAGACGCAGCACCGCGACCCTATCGGCAAATGCCAGAATCATTGAGGCCCGGTCCTGCTTGCGCAGTCCGGGCCTCATTCCCTCTCCAAACCGTTGAACGGATCAGCCGTCGTAGTCGCCGCCGATATTCTGGTTGCGCGGCGGCGCAGCGGCGGTCAGGCGCAGGGCCTCCGCCGACCGGGCGATCGAACCGATTTCATCCGGCGTGTCGTCATCGTCGATCTGCACCTTTTGCAGCGAACCGACGAGAGAATCCTGAAGATCCACGGGCAGGACGGTTTCTTCCGCGATCTCGCGCAGGGCGACGACCGGATTCTTGTCGCGGTCGCGATCAAGGGTCAGTTCCGCGCCCCCGGAAATCTCTCGCGCGCGCTGCGCCGCAAGAAGAACGAGATCGAAACGGTTGGTAACCTTGTCGACGCAATCTTCGACGGTAACTCGGGCCAACAGGGCCTCCTGAACAAGGAATGAGAGTCGTGAGACGGGCGCGTAACAGCCTGTTGTCGCCGAGTCAATGAAAAGGCCGCGCCCGCTATGGCCAAGCGGGGCAAACAGAGGCATTAACAGGACATGGCAACCCATCGGCCCGCCTCAGCCCCGCCGGAGACGGACGACATCCGCTTCACACTGGACGGCAATGCGCTGCATGTCATCGAAAATGGCCCTGCGCTGCGCGATGCGCTGGTCGATCTGATCGACGGCGCGCGCGAAAGCCTCAAGCTCTATTATTATATCTTCGCCGCCGACGGGAGCGGGACGCTGGTGCGCGACCGCCTGGTCGCGGCGCGGCGGCGGGGCGTGGCCGTGACGCTGATGATCGACGCCTTCGGATCAAGCGGAACGCCGACGAGCTTCTTCGATCCGCTGGTGGAAGCGGGCGGGCATTTCGGCTGGTTCGGGGCGCGGCGCTCCACCCGCTATCTGATCCGCAATCATCAGAAGATGGCGATCGCCGACGACCGGCGGCTGATGATCGGCGGCTTCAACGTGGAGGACAGTTATTTCGGCCTGCCGGAGGATGATTGCTGGCACGATCTGGGCCTGATGATCGACGGGCCGCAGGCCGAGGCGATGACCCTGTGGTATGGGCAGCTATGGCGCTGGGTGTCCACCCGCAAGCAGCGCTTCGGCCTGCTGCGCGCGCTGGTGCGGCATTGGCACAAACGATCGCGGCATCAGAACGGATCGCCGTTCCGCTGGCTGATCGGCGGGCCGACGCAGCGGCTCAGCCCCTGGGCCGCGGTGGTGAAGCACGACCTGGAAATGGCGGATCGGGTGGACATGGTCGAAGCCTATTTCTCGCCCGGCCGCGGCATGTTGAAGCGGATCGCCCGCGCCGCGCAGCGCAAGGGCGCGCGGATCGTCCTGCCCGCGCGATCGGACAACGGCGCGACCGTCGCGGCGGCGCGGCTGCTCTATGGGCCGCTGCTGAAGCGGGATGTCGAGATTTTCGAATATCAGCCGTGCAGACTGCACATGAAGCTGATCGTGATCGACGACGCGGTCTATATCGGATCGGCCAATTTCGACATGCGCAGCCTGTTCCTCAATCTGGAAGTCATGCTGAAGATCGAGCACGCCCCCTTCGCGCAGGCGATGCGCGGCTTCATCGCGCGCAGGGCGAAGGAGAGCCGCCGCATCGAACTGGAGAGCTACAAGGCCCAGCGAGGCCTGCTGGCGCTGGCGAAGCAATGGGTCAGCTATCTGCTGGTCGGCGTGCTCGACTATACCGTGACGCGGCGGCTCAATTTCCGCAACCCGGACGCCGATTGAGGATTTCAGGCCAGCGCCTCCCGCGCCGGCGTGTAGGGCAGGCCGAGATCTTCGGCGACCGCCTGATAGGTCACCTTACCGTCCCAGACATTGAGGCCCGCCAGCAGATGCGGATCGCGGCGCATCGCTTCCTGCCAGCCCAGGTCCGCGATCCGCAGCGCATGGAGCAGCGTCACATTGTTGAGCGCATAGGTGCTGGTGCGCGCCACCGCGCCCGGCATGTTGGCGACGCAATAATGGACGATGCCGTCGACGATATAGGTCGGCGCGGCATGGGTGGTCGCGTGACTGGTTTCGAAGCAGCCGCCCTGGTCGATCGCGACATCGACCAGCACCGCGCCCTTCTTCATGGTTCCGAGCATTTGGGCCGTCACCAGCTTGGGCGCGGCCGCGCCGGGGATCAGCACCGCACCGATCACGAGATCCGCCTCCGCCACGCATTCGGCAAGGTTGGCGCGGTTGGAAAAGCGCGTCTTGGCCCGAGCCTCGAAATACATGCCCAGCCGTTCGAGCGCCTGCGGATCGCGATCGAGGATGGTGACGTCCGCGCCAAGGCCCGCCGCCATCTGCGCCGCGTTGAAGCCGACCACGCCGCCGCCGATCACCGCGACCTTTGCCGGCAGCACGCCGGGCACACCGCCCAGCAACATGCCGCGCCCGCCATTGGCCTTTTCCAGCGCGGTCGCGCCCGCCTGGATCGACATGCGGCCGGCGACCTGGCTCATGGGCTTGAGCAGGGGAAGCCCGCCGCTGTCGTCGGTCACCGTTTCATAGGCGATGCAGGTCGCGCCGGATGCAATGAGATCGCGGGTCTGTTCGGGATCGGGAGCGAGGTGGAGATAGGTGTAAAGGATCTGGCCGGAGCGCAGCATGGCGCGCTCGTCGGTCTGCGGTTCCTTCACCTTCACGATCATCTCCGCCGTGGCGAAGATGTCGGCGGCGGCAGGGACGATGCGCGCGCCCGCCCGTTCGTACAACGCATCATGGGCGCCGATCCCTTCGCCAGCGCCGCTTTCCACCAGGACTTCATGCCCGTGGGCCGCCAGTTCATGCACGCTCTCCGGCGTGAGGCCGACGCGATATTCATGATTCTTGATTTCCCTGACGGTGCCGACGATCATAACCCTGCTCTCCCGATAGCCTCCCGCGCGCGCGAGGCGCGCCGGAACCATGATGATAGCGCGAAAATCATGGCGATTCTTCCTCATTCGCACGTTCTGCCTCAGCGGAGCGCCATCGCAATCCGCCGCCGGTTTCCATGATGCGTGCATAAGCGGCGGTGTTGATTCAGATCAGTATGAATCTAGGGAACGTCTCCCGCCTCCTGTCGTTCTAGACAGGACTCATTTCGCACTGCGGCAAATAAAGTGGACGGACGCCCCGGACATGCTTTTGCAGTGGGCGAAACGGGCCAGGAATTTCCATATGAGGATTTCTGGATGAAGATTGCCCAGATTGCGCCATTGGCTGAAAGCGTCCCTCCCAAGCTCTATGGGGGAACGGAAAGAATCGTGTCCTACCTTACCGAGGAACTGGTGCGGCAGGGCCATGACGTCACCCTGTTCGCCAGCGGGGATTCGCAGACCAGCGCGGAGCTTGTTCCCGTCACCGAAATGGCATTACGGCTCAACCCCAAGATCATCGACCCGATCCCCTATCACATGATGCTGCTGGAAGCGGTCATGCGGCGCGCCGATGAATTCGACGCGCTGCATTTCCATATCGACATCCTGCACATGCCCATAGTGCGCGATTGCCTGGACAGAACCGTTACGACGCTGCACGGACGGCTGGACCTACCGGATCTTCCCGTTTTCTATCGAGCCTTCCCGCATCACCCGCTGGTTTCAATCTCCGATCATCAAAGAGCGCCGATGCCGCCGGTCAACTGGGCGCGCACCATCCATCATGGCCTGCCCGCGGACCTGCTGCCGCCGCGTCTGGGCGCGGGCGCGGGCTATCTGGCGTTCCTGGGCCGCATTTCCCCTGAAAAGCGCCCCGACCGGGCCATCCGCATCGCCGCCCGATCGGGCCTGCCGCTACGTATCGCGGCCAAAATCGATACGGTCGACCGGCTTTACTGGGAGACGGAAATCGCCCCTCTCCTCGATCGTTATCCCAATGTCAGTTTCATCGGCGAGATCAACGAACGGCAGAAAGCGGAATTCCTGGGTCAGGCCAGCGCTCTTCTGTTCCCGATAGACTGGCCCGAGCCGTTCGGCCTGGTGATGATCGAGGCGATGGCCTGCGCCACGCCGGTCATCGCTTTCCGCTGCGGATCGGTTCCCGAAATTATCGACGAGGGCGTGTCGGGCTTCATCGTCGAGAGCGAGGATGAGGCGGTGGCGGCCATAGCAAGATTGAAGGACATCGACCGCCGGCGGGTTCGTGCCGCATTTGATGCACGTTTCACTGCGGAACGCATGGCACGCGACTATATCTCGCTCTATCGTGGGTTGCCGGGGGCGCGAATGGAAGCGGCGCGCCTGCGCCGTCAGCGTGGAGCAGATGCTGACCTGCAAATCGTTGCATAAGGGACAGCCATGGCATCAACCACCCAGTCACAATCCGACATGGCGAAGGCGGGACTGGAGCGGTCCCTTTCGCAGATGAACACACAGTTTTTCATTCCCGCAACCGCTTCGCTGCACGAACGCCGTCCCCGCACGCTGAAACATGGCGACAGCTTCGCCGTTTTCGATCACAGCGGAGACGCCATTTCCGGCCCGGGCAGTCCTGAAGGGCTGTATTATCGGGACACTCGGCACCTTTCCCACCTGTTCCTGACAGTGGACGGGCAGCGTCCCATTCTTTTGAGTTCGGGCCTGCGGGACGACAATACGATGTTGACCTGCGATCTCGCCAATCCGGACTTCATAGGGGCGGACGGCCGCGTCGAGGTGGAACATGACATCATCCACCTTCGCCGGACGCGCTTTTTGTGGAACAGCGCTGTCTATGAACGCATAACCGTGCGCAATTTCGACAAGCAGGCGCGGCGGATGAGCATCGGGATCGGCTTTGACGCCGATTTCCGGGATCTGTTCGAAATCCGGGGATCAACCCGCCCGCGGCGCGGAACGATGATGCCGCCCGAAGTTCTGCCCGACGCCGTGACGCTGCGGTACAGGGGCCTGGACGACAGGGACCGCATGACCCAGATCGAATTCCACCCGATACCCCAGGAACTGACGGCGACCCAGGCGCGGTTCGAAATCGCCATATCCCCCGGCGAGCGCTGCACCATCTTCATGCGGATCGGCTGCATGGCCGAACCGCCGGGCGACGATCTTCCCAAGCGGTTCCTGAAATCCCTTCGCGAGGCGATGCAGGGATCGCGGCTGGCGCTGGCGCGCGGCGCGACCATCGAATCGTCCAACCAGCTCTTCAACCAGGTGACCCGCCGCGCCGTCGCCGACATAGCCATGCTTTCGACGGAGACGGAATACGGGCCTTATCCCTATGCCGGGATTCCGTGGTTCAGCACGATTTTCGGCCGGGACGCGATCATCACCGCGATGCAGACTCTGTGGCTCGACCCGGCCATCAGCCGCGGCGTGCTGGGCTATCTGGCGGCGCATCAGGCAACGGATTTCGATCCGGCGGCCGATGCCGAACCGGGGAAGATCCTGCATGAGGTGCGCCATGGCGAAATGGCGGAATTGGGCGAGGTGCCCTTCCGCCATTATTATGGAAGCATCGATTCAACGCCGCTGTTCGTGATGCTGGCGGGCGCCTATGTCGAGCGGACGGACGACATCCCCTTTCTCGCGGGGATCAGGGATCATGTCGAGGCGGCGCTGAACTGGATCGACGTCTATGGCGACCGGGACGGCGACGGGTTCGTCGAATATGGCCGCCTGACGGACGCAGGGCTGGTCAACCAGGGATGGAAGGACAGCCACGATTCCGTCTTCCACGCGGATGGCACGATCGCGCGCGGCCCCATCGCGCTGGCCGAAGTGCAGGCTTATGTTTTCGGCGCATGGAACGCCGCCGCCACGATCTATGACCGATTGGGAGAGGAAGACCGGGCAAGACATTATCGGGAGCGCGCCAGCCAGTTGCGTGAGACGTTCGACGCGGCCTTCTTCGACGAGGAGCTGGGAACTTATGTGCTGGCGCTCGACGGGCACAAGCGCCCGTGCCGCGTCCGGTCTTCCAATGCCGGCCATGTCCTTTTCGCCGGGCTGGCGCGCGAGGACCGCGCGGCGGCCGTCGTGCGCTCGCTCATGGCCCCGGCGTCCTTTTCCGGATGGGGCATTCGCACCGTCGCATCGACCGAAGCCCGTTACAATCCGATGAGCTATCATAATGGCTCGATCTGGCCGCACGACAATTCGCTGATCGCCGCGGGCTTTTCGCGCTATGGCTACCGGAAGGAGGCGGCGCGGATTTTCGAGGGGCTTTTCGCCGCGGCCACCTATGTCGACCAGATGCGGCTGCCGGAATTGTTCTGCGGCTTTCCCCGGAGGCGAGCGCAAGGGCCGACCTTCTATCCCGTCGCATGCAGCCCGCAGGCATGGGCGGCAGCGGCCCCGCTCTTTCTGATCCAGGCAAGCCTGGGGCTGAATTTCGATACCGACGCGCGGCAGGTCCAGTTGATCGAGCCGACCCTGCCCGGTTTTCTCGACACCCTCACCCTTCGCGGCCTTCCGATCGGTGAAGCGAAAATCGACATAGAACTGGCCAATCTGGCGGGCAATGTCGTCGTCAAATCCGCCCATGACTCCCAGGCGCGTGTGCTTATCCTGACGTGATTTGGGCTGCAAACGCCCCGGACGGAGCGGACATTTCCCCCAAATTCGTCATCCCTGTACCTCTAGGAGAGAGATGCCCGCTTTCACCGGCATGACGAAAGGATGGCAGCAAACCGTCCTCCACCACCATCCAGCGCGGGTTTGCAAGCTACCCAATCCCTTAATATTCGGCGATCTTGCCCTGATTTATCGCCCAGATCGCGGCCTGCGTGCGGTTGTCGACCTGAAGCTTGCGCAGGATCGCCTTGACATGGGCCTTCACCGTCGCCTCCGCCACAGCCAGCCGGCTTGCAATATCCTTGTTGGCTTCCCCTGCCGCGAGGCAATGCAGGATCTGGATTTCCCGTTCGGACAATTCGGGCCGGGCATCGCGATGGTTTTTGTCCCGAAGGATCGATGGGGGCGCATCGGCGACAAGATGCTGGATGATTTCGGACGGCATGACCTTCATTCCCGTCGCGACGAGGCGGACCGCGCATAATAATGGCTCCGCCGCCATGTGCGTGGAGAGCAGGCCGTCGATGCCCATGGAAAAGGCCTGTTTCGCCGTATCCATGTCGCAGGCGTCGCACAGCAGCACGACGCGCGCATTGGGCAAGGCGGCGCGCAGCGCACTGTAGCGCGGCAGGATGGGCGGCACCGAGGGGCTGTCGATAAGGATCAGCCGGTCGGGTCCGTCTTCCCACTCCGAAAAGCGCGCCTCGGCCTCTCCCGACAAGACGCGGTCGATGATGAAATCCGGCTCGGTGAGGATATGGCGCAAACCGAAACTGTCGATTTCGTTGCGCCCCCATATCGAAATGTGGAGTGGGCCGCTCATGACGGCCCTGGTGCGGAGACAGCATTGGGCGGATGTGTTGGCATCTGAGTGTATCAAGGCCGCTATGGTTGGTGGATAGATAGGGTAACCGACCCGGCCCCTCAGTCGTGAGAAGACTTCGGCATTACACCGAATGACAGGGGCTTCGCGGAACGGAAAGCGCGGGATTTTCCCGCCGCCCTCGGCCGCGCGGCGCGCAAGGCCCCTTTGCGCGCGCGGGATAATGCCAAGGATGTAGCTCCTATGCGCCGGAGCGTCGGCCCCAATTGCTTTTGAAGCCGGTCCTGTCCCGGCCCACAATGCGCCCCGCAACCATTGCGCCACCCATCCGCCAGATCAGGGGTAGATTATTGTGAGTTCAAGAGCAGACATGACGCTTGCCCTGCCTTCCCCCGACATTAATGCGGGCGCGCGGATACCCAATGGCGGTCCGTTGATGGGGCTGGAACAGATCGCCAACGTCTTTCGGAGACGCCACGCGTTGATATTGGGCATTATCGCGGTCGTGGTCGGGATGACGGCGCTCATCGTCTTCACCCAGACGCCCGTATATGAGGCGAAGGCGACATTGCGGATGGACGTGCCGATCGCAGCCGACGGGAGCGACCGGGTCCAACAGAGCGCGGAAAGCGAAATGCAGATCGAAACGGAAATCCGCGCCCTGGCGTCGCACGATCTGGCTGCCGCGATGGTGCGCGATCTGGAACTGCTCGACAATCCCGCCTTTTCCGGCCGGAAGATGAGCAAGGGCCGCACCGCCCGGGCATCCCAGGGGCGGATAGACAAGGCGGCCGAACAGCTTCAATCCATGGTGACGATCCAGCGGATCGCGCATACCCAGCTCATCACCGTGACCGTCCGGTCCCCCCATCCCAAATTCGCCGCCATGATCGCCAATCGTTATGTGCATGTCCGCCAGATGAACAGCATGGTGGACCGCCTGCAACGGCAGGAGGGCATCGTCGCGGCGCTCGCCAAGCGGACGAAGCGGGCCGGCGAAGAACTGCGCCAGGCGGAGCAGGCCGTCGCCGACTATCGCAACGAACATCGGATGCTGGCGGGGTCCGACGGGACGAGCGACGCGGGCGGTATCAATGCACTGACGGCCGAAGCCGTATCCGCCGCCAGCGCGCGGGCCGCCGCCGCCGCCAAGGCCGCTGGCGTCAGCGCCGCCGCCGCGATACGGCCGGGGCCGGAAAGCGCCACCTCTCCGCTGCTGTCCGCGCAGCAGCAGCGCTATGCCGACCTGATGCAGCGCAAGGCGGAACTGTCGGGCTTCTACGGAAGCGGTCATCCCGCGCTCGCCAATGTGCTGGCCCAGATCGACGAAGTGAAGCGCATCATGGAAGCCGAACAGGCGCGAGTCCGGCAGCGGGCGGCCGCCGACGCGGCGGTGCAGGCGTCGCATGAAAGCACGCTCGCCCGCAGCGACGCGCAGGGCGCCGCCGCACGCGAAGCCGTGCTTCAAAGCAATCTGGCGGCGCTCACCAGCAAAGCCTATCGCAACAACGAGGCCGGGGTGAAGCTCGCTGAACTGGAACGGGCGGCGGAAACGCAGCGCGGGCTGTATGTGGGCCTGTCCGGGCGGCTTAAGCAATTGGGGGCGGCGCTGGTGTCCGGCACCGGCCTGGTCTTGCAATCGACCGCGCCGATCCCGCAAAATCCGATCAGCCCGACCCCGCGCAAGACATTGATGGCCGCCCTCCTGGGGTCCACCGTCCTGGCGTTCGGCTGCGCCTTCGTGCTGGAGCTGACCGACCGGAAGCTGCGCAGCGCGGAACAGATCTGGCGGCTGTTCGGCCTCGACAGCTACGCCATGGTCCCGATGCTGCGCTCAGGCGTGGAGAAGGAAACGGCGGCAAGGCTCATCGCCGACCGGCCAAGCTCCCTGTTCGTGGAATCCGCCCGGATGCTGCTGGCCGAAGTGATGCGGCAGCGGCGCGGCGGCGGCGGACAGGTGGTTCTCGTCACCTCTCCGCTGCCGGGGGACGGGAAGACATCGATCGCCTACAGCCTGGGCGCGGCCGCCATCGCGGCGGGCAGCAGGGCGGCGGTCGTAGAGCTGGACCTGTGGCAGCGCGCGGCGGCCGCCAATGACGAGGGCGGGGCGGCGGATCGGGACGGGACCATCGACCTCATCGGCTATCTGCAAGGCGAATCACGCGTGCGCGGGCTGCTCACGCAGGCGTCCGTCTCAACGCAGAATGCGCTCACGATCTTCGCCCCCCATGGACAGACGCGCGATCCCAGCATGGTGATCTCCTCGACCCAGCTTGCCTCCCTGTTCGAGGATCTGCGCGCGCGCATGGACCTGATCGTGATCGACGCGCCCCCGGTTCTGGCGGTGCGGGACGCATCCAACATGGCCTGTTTCGCGGATGTGACGCTGCTCGTGGTGCGCTGGGGCCATACCACCGTGGAGGAGGCGGCGGACAGTCTGGTCGCCTTGCGGTCGCCGGTGGACGGCGTCGTCCTGAACGCGGTCGACTATCCCCGCCATGCGCGCGGCCGCTATGGCGATCTGGTGCAATATTTCAACCGCACCGGCGCTTATTATGAGCGGGATGACGAGCTGATCCAGAAGGGCTTTCTCGGCAAGCTGAGGGACATGATCCGCCGGCCCCGCGCCGCCTGACCCGCAGCCTTTTCGTCAGGCCGGCGCGGCGGGGCGTTCCTCCGCCCGCGCGTGGGAAAAGCGGCGGTGCAAGGTCCGCTCCATCGCGATCGCGCTGCCGACCGCCAGCACGACATGCGCCACATTCGCGCCCATCGCCCCGATCATCGGCACGAACGTCAGCGCGACGATGTGAAAGGCGAGAGTCGCCCATAGGACGATGTGAAGCACCGCCCGCTGCTCGCCCATCGCCAGCAGCGCCGAGCGTAGGGGCGCGGCGTGCATGGTGAAGGCCAGCGCCACCATCTGCACCAGCAGCAGGGGATAGGTGTCGGCGAAGGCATGACCCATGGTCAGCCCGATCAGCCACCGTCCGCCGATCGCCAGCACCGCGATGGCGGCGATGGCGAAGATGTCGAGGATGACCTGCACCTGTACGACCGCGCCGCGAAACCGGGCCAGCGCCCCTTGCGCCCAGAGCCGCGCGACGTCGGGATAGAGCACCGCCTGCACCTGCGCGCAGACCTGCTGCACCACCTTCGCCACCTGTTTCGCGACGAAGTAGAGACCCGCCGAGCGATGGTCCGCAAGCGCGCCGACGATCAGCACGTCCAGCGACATGGAACTGGTGCGGATGCTGGTCGACAGGCTGGACGACCAGGCGAAGCCCATGATGCCGGGGAAACGCCGCGTGATGCCGCGGACCGGCACGCGATGGAGCGAAACAATGCCCTGACGCCTCAGTTCGACCAGACTGACGAAGAGGAACAGCAGGGAGCTGACGATCTGGCTGATCGTCCAGGCGCAGATGAAGAAGATCAAGCCGCCGTGAAACCACAATCCGGCAGCGCACAGAGCGACGCGGACGATGCTGCCCGTCACCTGCACATAGGCGATGGTGCGGAACCGCCCCGCCAGCCGCAGCACGGCGGTCGGCGTGCCGCTGATGTTGAACAGCAATGTCACGGCGTTGATGCACACCAGCAGGATATGGGTATGATTCATCCCCAGCAGCGGCGCGAAAAGGACCGCGACCAGACTGGCCAGCAGCGCGGCGGCAAGACAGGCCCCGACATCCAGCCATAGGCCGAACGCGAACAGCGCGCGCAGCTGCTCCGCCTGATCCCCACCGTCCTGCGCGACCTGCGCGGCATATTTGATGAGCGGTTGCCAGCTTTCGAAACGCATCAGCCGGTCGAAGACGCGGATGTAGCTGATGACAAGGGCAAGGATACCATATTCGACCGGTCCCAGCGACCGCGCCGTCATGGCGACGCCGACAAGGGCGATCAGGCCGTTGATTCCGTTTCCGGAAAGCAGGTGGCCGATATTGATGAAGCGCCGCCTGAGCGCGGCATCGCCCCATAGCTGAAGCCGGCCCCGCTTCCGACTTTCAGCAGGGTTGACAGATTGCGCCTGCGCTTCATCGTCCATGATGGGAAAATTCCGCGAATGGCGCTTTTGGGTCAGCGCGAAGCCGGCATGTCAAGCAAAGGCCGCGGCGCGCGGCCGGGATTGCGCGGCGTGCATGTTCGCGATGGCGTGCGCCGCGTCATGAGACACGGGCCGCGCCTTGTCGTCATCATAGGCCACCAGTCCGCGCTGCACCGCCCAGATCGCCGCCTGCGTCCGGTTGGAGACGCGCAGCTTCCGCAAGGCGGCCTTCACATGCACCTTCACCGTGGCCTCGCATATGCCAAGGCGGCGGCCGATGACCTTGTTGGCCGCGCCTGAAATGAGAAGCTGGAGAACCTCTATCTCACGATCCGAAAGGTTGACGTCGGACAGATTGACCGACCATCCCATCGGATAGGGACGCTCCCCGAGGCTCGTCGCCATTTCCGACGGCAGCACTTTCTCGCCCGATGCGACCAGCCGCAGCGCGCCGACCAGGGGTTCGGTCGAAATTTCCTTAATCATGTAGCCGTCGATCCCCCAGCGGAACGCCTGCACAACGGTATCGAAGTCGAAATGATCGGCCAGCAGGACTATCCTGGCGTCAGGATACATCGTCTTGACCTGCTCGCAAAAATCCATCCCTTCGCCGGCAATGCCGTCGTCGATCATGACAATGTCATTGGCCTCTGCGCCCGGCAGCGCGAAGCTGATCTGACAAGGATCGCTGGCCGCACATGTCACGGTAAAGCCGTGATCCGTTAATATGTGATGGAGCCCTTCCCTAAGTATGCCGTTCTTGCTCAGAAGGACTACTTTTATCTCTTGAGGCATTTTAGCTCCCTTCGTCTGGACTTGGGTTTCACGGCCGCGTGGTGCGGTCCATGATCGGTGCGACCCAAATTCTTTTCGAGCAGGAGTATAGCTCTTTAGGACAGGCAATGTGCGCGCGGCGCAGGCATTTGGCTATAGCAAATAAGTGGTAGAGAAGGCGGATTCAGCAATCCTTTCGATTTTCCTCCCAATCGAGGTTAATTCGAAATCCATCGTCATTCGATCTGGCGAATCAACATGAAGGTTTCGGCTGCGGAACGATGAATAGTGGCGCCCCGGAAACAGGATAAAGCCCTGATGACTTCCGGCGATCGTTCGTCCGGCGCCTGTTTCACTTGCGACCGATAGCAGTTGAATGCCTGAACCTTGGCTTCCAGGGTATCGCTGATATCGACATAGACGTTGGGAATGAAGGCAGGCGTGATGCCGGGCGCATACCAGTTCGTTTCCGAGAGTGTTTCATAGCTGTAGATCCGCAGCGGCCCCTTTCCCCCCCTGGGGCGGGCCGCGACCATGGCCGACAGGAATGTGAGCTGATGATCCAGATGCACGTCGCCAATGAAGGGCACGAACAGCGTGTCGGGCGCGACGTTCGACACCAGCGCACCGATCGCGGCGTTCATGTCGGCATGGACCACGCGGTCCAGCTCGGCGGCGGGAAGGTCGATGAAGTGCGTCTGTGCGACTTGGAGCACGGCATGGGCTTCGCGCGCTTCGCTGCGCCCCGTCGCGGCTGCGTCGGGTCCGAACCGGTCGGCTCCGGCCTTGGTGACGATGGCGACATGCACTTGCGCGCCCGCTTGCGCCAGCCGCATCATCGTGCCGCCGCATCCCAATACTTCATCGTCCGGATGCGGCGCGATCACCAGCGCGCACGCGATACAGTCCAGCATCGAAGTCATGCCTCATTCTCCCAGGCGCGCGTGCAGTTTCGGCAGGACTCCCCCGCCCCCTTCCCATTCGGTGACTTCGAGCGCGGCGCCGTCGCCGCAGCAGACG
>Ga0180221_1000470_pt1 | contig 35748 bp, 33 predicted proteins | sample eDN5th37CKraftMG_FD_151339 | JGI IMG/M metagenome (GOLD analysis project Ga0180221, IMG submission 151339) | Enriched Miracle-Growth compost microbial communities from Emeryville, California, USA - eDNA 5th pass 37_C Kraft MG (version 2) (version 2) ...
GGGCATCCCGGGCAATGCCGTGACCGCCCTGATGATCGGCGCCATGACCATCCACAACATCCAGCCTGGTCCCCAGGTGATGACCAGCCACCCGGACCTGTTCTGGGGCCTGATCGTCTCGATGTGGATCGGCAACCTGATGCTGGTGGTTCTGAACCTGCCGCTGGTGGGTCTGTGGGTCAAGCTGCTGAAAGTGCCTTACCGCATCCTGTTTCCGGCCATTCTGGTGTTCTGCACGATCGGTGTGTATTCGCTGAACTACAACGTGTTCGATATCTGGATGACAGCGGCTTTCGGCCTGGTCGGCTACATCTGGGCCAAGCTCAAGTGCGAAGGTGCACCGCTGCTGCTCGGCCTGGTGCTGGGGCCCATGATGGAAGAGAACTTCCGCCGGGCCCTGTTGCTGGCGCGCGGCGACTACACGACCTTTGTCACGCGTCCGCTGTCGGCGACCCTGCTGGTGCTGTCGCTGATACTGGTGATTCTCGTCGCCCTGCCTTCGGTCAAGAAGAAGCGCGAGGAAGCCTTCGTCGAAGAAGACTGACCTTGGCCGCAACTGCCGGATGCGCACATGCGCCATCCGGCGGGATAGCCTTCCCGGAAGGCCCTGCATTATTCGTCAAGCCCGCCACGCTTTCGCATGGCGGGTTTTTTTCGCGTTGGGACGGGCCGGGCAATAAGGCCGCCGAGCTGTATTATTCATCAAGCCAGCCACGTTTTTGCATGGCAGGCTTTTTGTTTGCTGGCTGGCAATAGCTATGCCAACGCAGCTGCCGGCCGCGCTTCGTGAGCAACGCCCGGGGGATCCACCTGACCAGCCGACCCCGCTGGCCCCGCCTTTCGGTTAACCTAATGAGCGGACCTGCGCGCAGCCCCGTGCCGGCTGCGCCTCGGACAGCGCGTGAACATAACTATCTGAACGGAGATCTACCTTATGTCTTCCATCAACGCCAGGGAATATGAATCGCAACCTCGCACCCGTGTGGCCTTTCTCGGCCTGGGTGTCATGGGCTACCCCATGGCCGGGCACCTGGCAAAAGCCGGCCACGATGTGACCGTCTACAACCGCACGTTTGCGAAAGCGGAGAGCTGGACAAAGGAATTCGGGGGAACGGCGGCGCGCACGCCCAAGGAAGCCGCCAAGGATGCCCAGATCGTATTTTGCTGCGTCGGCAATGATAATGACCTGCGCAGCGTGGTGCTGGGAGACGAGGGGGCATTGGCCGGCATGAAAGCCGGCGCAATTTTCGTGGATCACACGACAGCGTCAGCCCAGGTCGCGCGCGAGCTGCACGAGGCGGCCGCATCGAAGCAGCTGGGCTTCGTGGATGCCCCCGTGTCGGGGGGGCAGGCCGGCGCCGTCAATGGCGTGCTGACGGTGATGTGCGGCGGCGAGCAGGCCCATTTCGACGCGATCCGCCCCTTCGCACTGAATTTCGCGCAAGCCGTCACCCTGTTGGGCGCGCCAGGCGCCGGGCAGCTGTGCAAGATGGTCAACCAGATATGCATCGCCGGCCTGGTGCAGGGGCTGTCCGAGGCCATTGCATTCGGGCAGGCCGCCGAGCTGGACATGAAGCAAGTGCTGGGCGTGATCAGTAAAGGTGCCGCGCAAAGCTGGCAGATGGAAAATCGAGGGTCCACCATGGTGGAAGACAAGTTCGACTTTGGGTTCGCCGTCGACTGGATGCGCAAGGATCTGGGGCTCGTGCTGGACGAGGCGCGCCGCAATGGCGCGCGCGTGCCCGTAACTGCGCTTGTGGACCAGTTTTACGCGGACGTGCAGAAAATTGGCGGAAGCCGCTGGGATACGTCCAGCCTGATCAAGCGCCTGCGCTGACGCGCAGCAACAGGCTGCCGCGCGTCACCCTGGCTGTCGCGGCAGCCTGAGCATGGCCCTAAGGCCCACTCCGCCATTGGGTGATGGGTCGCCGTCCTCGAGATCGATGGTGCCGCGATTGCGCTCGGCATAGGCTCGCGCGATGGCCAGGCCCAGCCCCGAACCGGTGCTTCGCATGCCCTTGCGTCCCGCCCTGCCTCGATCGAAGCGCACGAAGACACTCTCTCGCAGGGACGGATCCAGCCCGACACCGTTGTCGCTGACACTGACCCATGCCAGATCTCCGTCGACGCCAGACGACACGGTGATGGAGCTGCCCTCGCCCGCATGGTTGATCGCGTTGTGCACCAGGTTGGCCATGGCCTCGTGAATCTCCGCATCGCTAGCAAGCACCCAGACGCCGGACAGCACGCCCAATTCGCTGCAATCGATCCACCCCAGATCCTGATGGCGCTCGCGCGCCAACGGCAGATACTGGAGCACCACCTCGCGCGCCAGTGCGTTCAGGTCGACCCTGGCTTGGGGCGTCGCGTCCTGGCGGCTGGCATGCGCCAGCGACAGCAGTTGCTCCGTCAGGCGCGTTGTTTGCCCAAGCTGGCGCAGAATGGCCTCCAGGCTTTCACGCACCCTGCTTATATCGGGCTCCCGCTTGGCGTACTGAGCCTGTGTCCGCATGATCGCCAGCGGGGTGCGCAACTGGTGTGAGGCATCCGCCAGGAACTGCGCCTGCTTGCCGAGCACACGACGATACAGCGCTATATGGTGATTGACCGCACGTACCAGCGGCACGATCTCGCGCGGCACCTGTTCCTCTTCGAGCGGCGTCAGATCGTCGATATCACGGGCCCTGATCTCGCGACGCAGCTCGACCAGCGGCCGCAGGGCCCATTCGACGCTGAACCAGACCAGGAGAACGGCGAGGATAAGCATGCGGCCGTCCCGGAACAGGCCCTGCCGCCATGCCTCCTGCTGGGTCCGCAGCCTCATGTCCAGGCTTTCGCCGACCAGCACCAGCACCTGCCTGTGCTCGCCTTCATAGTGAAGGTCTCGCCACAGGGCAACCATGCGCACCTCGTCATTGCGGTACATGCCGGTATAAAAGACAGGCATGCCCTCGTTGTCGGCGAGCAGCGGCGGCCGTGGCAGCCCTTGCATGCCTATCAGCGTGCGCCCCTTGACATCGCTGCCAGGCGCGCCAGACAGGCTGCGCGTGGGCGGGTAGATTTCTTCGACCCGGAAATACTTGCGATTGCCCGCGCGCGATTCGAGCATGACCTGAGCATAAAAGGGCGGATCGATGCGCAGGCTGCCATCGGGATTGAATTCGACGCTGGTTTCCAGAACTTTGGCAGGCTCGAGCAGCGCGCTGTCGTAGACCTCCTGGGTTACGTTGCTGACCGCCCGGTAATCATTCCAGCTATCGATGAGCAGGAGCGCAATTGTGCCGGGTATGAGCAGGACCAGCAGCCAGAAATGCATGCTGCCGCGCGGCTTGCGCGCAGAAAGGCTCATGGGATGCCTCCAGCATCCGCGCAGCAGCCAAGACGGGATTCAGGCATCGTCGCTCACGTGTTCAAGCATGTAGCCCAAGCCGCGCACCGTGACGATATGCACATCGCTGCCCGCCAGCTTCTTGCGCAGGCGGTGCAGGACAACCTCGATGGCGTCAAGGCTCGTATCGCTGTCATGGTCGAACACGCGGCTGAACAGCTGGCTTTTCTCGACAGGCGATCCGCTGCGGGTAATGAGTACAGCCAGGGCCGCCTGCTCGCGCGGTGTCAGGTGCAGCAAAGAGCCGTCGAGTGAAAACGCCCTGCTCTCGCTGTCGTAGACCAGCGAGCCGCACTGCATCTGGGGCGCACGACGCCCGCGGCTGCGCCTGACCAGCGCTGCCAGACGGGCCTCCAGCTCTTCAAGCGCGAATGGTTTGGTGAGGAAGTCGTCGGCACCGAGATTCAGGCCTCGTACGCGATCCTGCAGCGCACCCTGGGCCGTGAGTATCAGCACAGGGGTCACGTCGCCGCGATTGCGCATTTCACGCAGCAGCACCAGGCCGTGCTTGTCCGGCAGGCGCAGATCCATGATGACGGCATCATAGTCGTTGACTGCCAGCAGCTGCTCGGCCGAGGCCGCATCGAATGCCGGCTCGGGCAGGAAGCCGCTCTGCGCCAGCGCACGCTCCAGCCACGCGGACATGTCGCGCTCGTCTTCAACCAGCAGTACGCGCATGGGTCTTGCCGTTGTTGGCCACCGCGCGCTGGTGCTGCACGCGCTGACGCAGATAGCGTGATTCGTGCCCACGCCTGAACAGGATATTGGCCAGCTCGTTGAGCGCCAGCGTATACACCTCGCGCTTGAACTCTATGACAACCTCAAGCGGAACCCAATAGGGGCTCCAGCGCCAGGCGTCGAATTCCGGACTGTCGGTCGCACGCAGGCATACATCGGTATCCCGCCCCAGCATGCGCAGCAGGAACCATATCTGTTTCTGGCCCTTATAGTGGCCACGCGATTCACGCCGAATGAAATTGTTCGGCACGTTGTAGCGCAACCAGTCCCGTGTCCGGCCTAATATGCGAACGTGCTCTGGCAGCAGCCCGACTTCTTCGTGAAGCTCGCGATACATGGCCTGTACAGGGCTTTCGCCGTACTTGATGCCCCCCTGGGGGAATTGCCAAGCGTGCTCCCGGATACGTTTACCCCAGAACACCTCGTTTTTCTGATTTACGAGGATAATGCCGACATTAGGACGGTAGCCTTCTCTATCAAGCATGGGCCACCCCAACGAATTCAATACAATTACCACTGATTATACGTATCTGCAGAGATCCTCACCATGCATGCAAGCAAGTATCACATCAATACACTAAAAGAAGCGCCCTCCGAGGCCGAAGTAGTCAGCCACAAGCTCATGACACGCGCCGGAATGATCCGCAAGGCCGCCGGCGGCATATACACCTACATGCCCCTGGGGCTGAGGGTTCTGCACAAAATTGAAGCCATTGTCCGCCAGGAAATGGATCGCTCCGGCGCCATCGAACTGCTGATGCCCATGGTGCAGCCGGCGGAATTGTGGATGGAATCGGGCCGCTGGGAGCAGTACGGCGACGAGCTGCTGCGCCTGAAGGACCGGAACCAGCGCGATTTCATCCTTCAGCCTACCTCGGAAGAGCTGATTACAGATATAGCGCGCAATGAAGTCCACAGCTGGCGGCAGTTGCCGCTGAATTTCTATCATATCCAGACCAAGTTCCGCGACGAGCGCCGCCCGCGGTTCGGCCTGATGCGCGGACGCGAATTCACCATGAAGGATGCCTATTCCTTCGACCGCGACGAAACGGCCGCACTGGCGAGCTACGACAATATGTTCGAGGCGTATATGCGCATATTCACGCGCCTGGGCCTGGAGTTCCGCGCCGTGGCCGCCGACACCGGCTCCATCGGCGGCTCGCGCAGCCATGAATTCCAGGTGATCGCCGACACCGGGGAAGACCTGATCGTCTACAACCCCGATACGTCTTACGCGGCCAATATCGAGCTGGCCGAAGCAGCCTGCCTGCTGCCCGAGCGGGCAGCCCCAAAAGAGCCGCTGGCCAAGACTCCCACGCCGGACACCCCCAAGTGCGAGCTGGTCGCCCGCCTGCTGGATCGGCCGCTGACAGACACGGTCAAGTCCATTGTCCTGGCCACCGAGGGCAGCAAAGAACAGCCCGGCGTCCAGATCTGGCTGCTGTTGCTGCGCGGCGATCATGAACTGAATGAAGTCAAGGCCAGCAAGGTGCCGGGGCTGTCGCAAGGATATCGCTTCGCAACAGAAGCCGAGATCCTGGAAGCCTTCGGCAGCGTTCCGGGTTATCTTGGCCCGCTCAATACAGTCAAGCCCATCAAAATCGTGGCCGACCGCACTGTGGCAAACATGAGCGACTTTATCTGCGGCGCCAACGAGAAGGACTTCCACTACACCGGCGTGAACTGGGTTCGCGACCTGCCTGAGTGCGAAGTGGCTGATCTGCGCAACGTGGTAGATGGTGATCCAGATCCGCAAGGCGGTCGGCTGGCCATCCAGCGCGGCATCGAAGTGGGCCATGTATTCTTCCTCGGAGACAAGTACTCCAGGGCGCTCAATGCCACGTTCCTGGAGACCGATGGCAAGCCAGCGGTGCTGCAGATGGGCTGTTACGGGATCGGTATCAGCCGCATCGCAGCCGCGGCCATCGAGCAGAATCACGATGAAAAAGGCATTATCTGGCCCCGCGCCATCGCGCCCTATGAAGTTGTCATCTGCCCCATGGGCTGGCATAAAAGTGAAACAGTTCGCAACGCAGCCCAGGGTATCTATGACGAACTGAGCGCAAAAGGCATAGACGTGATGCTTGACGACCGCGACACCCGCCCCGGCATCATGTTCGCGGACTGGGAATTGATCGGCGTGCCATTGCGCATTACCGTGGGAGATCGCGGCCTGAAGGACGGTATCGTCGAAATCCAGGCCCGCCGGCAGGACCAGGCTGCCAAAGTGCCGCTCGATGGCGCGGTCAGCCATGCGCTGGAACAGCTAGAATCACTGTAAGCCCTCGGGCGGCAACCTCCGCCCGCCCCCGGCATGCGAACCGCTGCCGGGGATGTCACACCACTTAACGAAACTCATGGCCGCTGACACACCCGACATGCCTGCACGTATGGATATTCGCGTATATTACGAAGACACCGATACAGGCGGCGTCGTCTATTACGCCAACTATCTGAAGTTCTTCGAACGCGCGCGTACCGAATGGCTGCGCCGCCTGGGTGTGAATCAATCCGAACTTGCCGCAAGGGAACAGCGAATATTTGTTGTCAAGGACGTTGAATTACACTATCGCCAGCCGGCAAGGCTCGATGACCTGCTCGTCATACACAGCGACATCGTGCGCATTGGCCCAGCTTCCATACGCTTCGGGCAGCGCGCGATGCGAGACGGGGAACTGCTGTGCGAAGGCAGCATCCAAGTATGCTGCGTCAATGCGGTCTCATTCCGGCCAGCGCCCTTCTCTACCGATCTAAGAACTTTACTGGAAAAGGCCAAGAACTAACCATGCAAGCCTCTAGCGACCTTTCGTTGCTCACCCTGGTCACTCACGCCAGCGTGCCGGTCCAGCTCGTGATGCTGGTACTGCTCGGCATCTCTGTGCTTTCCTGGACGTACATCTTCAGCAAATATGCCGCCCTTAAACGGGCCAATGACCAGACGCGCCGTTTCGAAGACGATTTCTGGGCCGGCGGCGATCTTTCCGTCCTGCAGCAGGCTGTCGCCTCGCGGCGCGCCGAACACGGCGCCTTGGCCCGCATTTTCGACGCCGGCATGACGGAATTCATCAAGGCGCGCCGCAGCGCAAGCAACAGCGATGCCGTGCTCGACGGACCGCGCCGGGCCATGCGCGCAGCCTATCAGCGGGAAATGGACGGTCTGGAATCGCATCTGAACTTTCTCGCCTCGGCCGGCTCGGTCAGCCCCTACATCGGCCTGCTGGGCACGGTTTGGGGCATCATGCATGCGTTCATCGGCCTTTCGTCCATGCAGCAGGCCACGCTTGCGGCGGTAGCCCCAGGTATTGCCGAGGCCCTGATCGCCACGGCCATCGGCCTGTTCGCCGCCATTCCGGCTGTGGTGGCCTATAACCGGTACACCAACGAGATCGACCGGCTGTCCATCCGTTTCGACAGCTTTGTCGACGAGTTCCTCAATATCCTTCAACGTCAGGTGCGCTGATGCCTTCTGTTCGCGGCACATCCGGCCGCTCCCGCCGCCTCAAGAACGATATCAATGTCGTCCCGTATATTGATGTGATGCTTGTGCTGCTGGTCATTTTCATGGTGACAGCGCCCATGATCACGCCGGGGCTGATCGAGCTGCCGACTGTCGGGCAGGCTTCCGAGGTACAGACCAAGCCGGTCGAAGTCCAGCTCGACAAGGATGGCATTGCCTCGATACGGGTGCGCGATGCAGGCGAAGAATTCCAGAAAATCAACAGCCAGAACATTGTGGCCGAAGTGCAGTCCCGCATTACGGCGGACACCCCGGTCGTGATTTCGGCCGACGGCCGCGTCCCGTACAACACGGTCATGCAAGTCATGGACCAGCTGCGCACGGCAGGGATTACCCGGCTGGGGCTGCTTGTGGACCAGAAATTCGGCCCTGACGCCAAACAATGAAGCTGAAACAGAACCGCAACGTCAAGAAATACATACGCACGCCAGAGCAGCGCGACGAACGCCGCTCGTTCGGCTTCGCCGTGGGTATTCATGCGGCCTTGATCCTGCTGATGCTGCTGGGCCTGGTTTCATCGCCCAAGACGCCCAATCCGGTACAGATCGAGCTGTGGGCCGACGGCACTACCCCTACTGCGCAGGAACCCGAAACGGAACCGCAGGTGCAGGACGAGCCTGACACGCAGCCTCCCGAGCCCGCCCCAGAGCCTGAGCCTGCCCCGGAGCCTGAGCCGGCACCTCAACCCGCCCCGGCCCCCGAGCCGCCCCCTCAACCCGAGGCAGCCACGCCGCCTCCGCCCGAGCCCGAAATCGATCCCGATATCGCCATCGAAAAGGCGCGGAAAGAGCGCGAGAAGAAGGAAGAAGAGGAGCGCAAGGCGCAGTTGGCGGCCGAACAGAAGGCGCGAGAGGAAGCGGAGCAGAAGGCTGCTGCTGAGAAAGCCGCCGCCGAGAAGGCTGCTGCTGAGAAAGCCGCTGCCGAGAAGGCTGCCGCTGAGAAGGCCGCTGCTGAGAAGGCCGCCGCTGAGAAGGCTGCCGCTGAGAAGGCTGCCGCCGAGAAGGCTGCCGCTGAGAAGGCTGCTGCTGAGAAGAAGGCTGCTGCTGAGAAGAAGGCTGCTGCTGAGAAGAAGGCTGCCGCCGAGAAGGCTGCCGCCGAGAAGGCTGCTGCCGAGGCGAAGGCCAAAGAAGAGGCTGCCAAGAAAGCGGCTGCGGAAAAAGCAGCCAAGGAAGCCGCCGAAAAGAAGGCCGCTGCCGAGAAAAAGGCCAAGGAAGCCGCCGCGAAGAAAGCGGCTGCGGAAAAGGCTGCGGCCGCCAAGCGCCAAGCCCTGCGCGATGCAATGCGCAGTGATGCCTTGGGCGCGGCCGGTCTGCCGGGCGGCACCGCCGATCGCAACCAGGCAGGCGGAGGCGGCGGCGACGGCGGCTACGCCGCCAAAGTACGGGCCTGCGTGCGGCCCGGCGTCATTTATAACGTGCCGCCCAGAAGCGGATCCAACCCCACAGTAAAATACAACGTCAAGCTCAACCCGGATGGCACGGTCGACAGGGTGAACATCAGGCGTTCGTCGGGCATCCCCGGCTTTGACAGCGCCGTACGCAAGGGCCTGCTGTCTTGCTCGCCCTTCCCCAAACCGCCGTCAGGCAAGTATCCTTCGGAGATCGAGGGAGACTATCGGATGTACGACTAAGGAGATACCAGTTATGGCAATCGTCACCTCTATCAAACCTGCGCCAGGCAGCAGCTGGGGGGCAGTAGCCAGCAGCCTGCTGCTGGCCGCCGCGGGCGTATTCGCGGCCGGGTCCGCGCAGGCGCAGTTGCGCGTCGATATTTCCGGGGTTGGCGCCACGCAATACCCCATTGCCATTGCCGACTTTTCCGGCGATGCCCAAGGCCAGGCTATAGCGGAAGTGATACGCGCCGACCTGACACGCTCAGGCCAGTTCCAGATGATCAACGCAACCGGTGCAAACCTGGATGCGAACAGCAATATTGCCTATGACGACTGGCGCAACAAGGGTGCAGACTACCTTGCCTATGGCTCCATCACGCAGAATGGGGGCCAGTACTCCGTAAGCTACAGGCTGGTCGATTCCGTTGGCCGCTCGCAAATGGATGGCGTGGCCTTCAACGGGTCGGAAAAGGAATTGCGCCGCATTTCACACCAGATCGCGGATCGCATCTACGAGAAAATCACGGGCGTACGGGGTGTTTTCTCCACACGCATTGCATACGTGTTGCAGACAGGCAACACGTATGAGTTACAAATTGCTGACGCTGACGGGCAGAATCCACAGGTCATGCTGCGGTCAAAACAGTCCATTATTTCGCCTGCATGGTCTCCCGATGGCAAGCGCCTGGCGTATGTCAGTTTCGAGCTCGGCAAGCCGGTCGTATACGTACAAACCCTTGCTACAGGCCAGCGTGTGCCGCTTGCCAACTTCAAAGGCAACAACAGCGCGCCCGCGTGGGCGCCGAATGGCCAGCAACTGGCTCTGGTATTGTCTCGCGACGGTATCTCCCAAATCTATACCATCGGCGCGAACGGGTCCGGATTGCGCCGCGTCATGCGCTCGCCGCTGATCGATACTGAGCCCCAATACACCGCCGACGGCAGCTCGCTGGTGTTCACCAGCGACCGGGGCGGCAATCCGCAAATATATAAAGTTCCAGTCGGCGGTGGCGACGCGCAGCGCCTGACCTTCAACGGGAGTTACAATATCTCACCGGCCCTCTCGCCCGATGGTAACAAGCTGGTGTACGTTACAAGAAGAGATGGCGCGTTCCGTATCGCATTGCAGGACATGGGCTCGGGCGGCGAGCAGCTGCTTACTTCCGGTCCTGATGATGAATCGCCCAGCTTTGCGCCAAACGGAATGCAGATTCTTTACAGTTCCGTACAAGGCGGCCGTAGCGTATTGTCAGTGATTTCCGTGGATGGCAGGGTGCGTAACACACTCTCGGCACTCAATGGCAAGGTACGCGAACCGACCTGGGGACCATTTACAAATTAGTTTTCGTGTGACTCTTCTTCAAAGGAACCTAAATGAGCTCGCGCATCGCAAAAACACTCACCGTCGCAGCATTCGCCGCCTCTCTGGCGGCCTGCAGCTCGGTACCCCTGGACGAATCGGCTAATAACGGTTCGGGTTCCATGGGCTCTGGTTCGGCCTCGACCGGCCAGGTCATGGATCCTTTCAACCCGCAAAGCCCTCTGGCGCAGCAGCGCTCGGTCTATTTCGAGTTCGACAGCTACACCGTACCTGAGCAGTATCGCAGCCTGGTGGAAATGCACGCTTCGTATCTTTCTGGCCATGCGCAACAGAAGATCCGCATCGAAGGCAATGCAGATGCCCGTGGCGGCGCTGAGTACAACCTGGCCCTGGGTCAGCGGCGCTCGGACGCGGTTGCCCGCATGATGACCCTGCTGGGCGTCAACAGCAACCAGATCGAAGCCATCAGCTTCGGCAAGGAGCGCCCACGTGCCACGGGTAACACCGAAGCCGACTATGCTGAAAACCGTCGTGCGGATATCGTCTATCAGCGATAATATCCCTTAGTGGGTTACAGCAACGCCGTGGCGGCTCCCCGCCGCGGCTTTTTTATTTACAGGACTGAAAATGAGCGTACACACCTTGCCCCTGCGCACAGCCGTGCTGGGCGCCGCACTCTCGATATCCGCCCTGTTCGCTGCGCCGGCGCAGGCATTTGCCGACGACGAGGCGCGGCGGGCCATCCTCGAGCTGCGCGAGCAAGTCAAACAGTTGACGGATCAAAGTCGGCAGGTGCGCCTGCAGCAGGCAGACCAGATCGAAATGCTCCAGCAGGAGATCGCGAAACTGCGAGGCCAGGTGGAGCAACTCAATTGGCAGACCAGCCTGCAGCAGCGATCGAGCCAGGACCAGTCCGGCGGCGCTGCACAGGTAGCCGATCCCCAGGAACAGGCGGCATTTGAAGGCCCTATGGGCCTGTTCCGTGCCGGAAAGTATCAGGAAGCGGCCAGCAGCTTCGGCCAGTTCCTGCAGTCCTACCCGGACAGCCAGCTGGCGCCGCAAGCACGCTTCTACCAGGGCAGCAGCCGCTATGCCAGCAAAGACTTCAAGGGTTCGATCCAGGGCCTGCAGCAGATGGTGAGCGATTCGCCTGACGACCCGCGCGCGCCCGACGCGCTGTTGGTGATCGCCGCCAGCCAGATCGAGCTGAACGACATGAACGGCGCCAAGGCAAGCCTGCAGCGCATTGTGAAGCAATACCCCAACACTTCGGCGGCCCAGACAGCCAAAGACCGACTGAAACTGTTGCAGTAATTCGTGGTCGCGTTTCCTCCTCCTGATTACCGCTGCGAGCTGCCCGGGCTCACCGTCCACTACACGCAGGCGGGCACGGGCCAACCGCTGCTGCTGATTCATGGCTCGCTGTGCGACTATCGCTACTGGCGCTGGCAACTGCCCGTGCTGGGCGAGCAGTACAGGGTCATTGCGCCCAGCCTGAGGGGCTACTGGCCCCAAGCGTACACGCATGCCGACCCGCTCTTCAGCATCAGCCGCCATGCCCGGGATATGGAGGCATTCATCGCCACGCTTGGGGAACCCGTACATGTGCTCGGGCATTCCCGCGGCGCACAAGTGGCGCTCGACCTGGCGCTTCGCGCCCCCGAACTGGTGCGGTCCCTGACCCTGGCCGATCCCGGTTTCCGCCTGGCGGGCGAACCTGAGACCCCGCTGTTCCATAGTGAAATGGCAGCCAGGCTGTCACGTGGGGAAACCAGCGAGGCATTGGCTGGCTTTGTCGATCAGGCCAATGGCGCGGGCACATGGCGGCAGATGACAAGCTGGTTCAAGACGATGGTGGCTGACAACGGCGCCACACTGCTTTCGCAGGCACAGGAAACGCATGCGCCTGTCGATCTGGAACAGCTGCGGCAACTACCCTACCCCTTGCTGCTGCTGGGCGGCGCGCAAAGCCCGCAACGTTATGTCAGCCGGCTTGATGCGCTCGAAGCGGCGGTTCCGTCAGCAGTGCGCAAGACAATACCGCTGGCGGCGCATGGCATGAACCTGGCAAACCCGAAAGCATTCAACCAGACAGTGGCTGCATTCCTGGCCGAGGCCGGCTGACGCGCGCCGGCCCGAACGCCTGCGATGGCCGGTCAGCGACGGGCCATCGAGCCATCGAAAGGCGGCTTACTTGGAGCGCGCGTTGGGCGCCTTGATCATGCAGTCGGCAATGGCTTTCTCGCCATTATCGAAGAAGTACTCCATGGATACCTCGCTGCCGACGGCAGGCGTCGCACCCAACTGCTCCAGCATCGCATGATACCCGCCTGGCTTGAACTCAAGCTTGCCGCGCGCGGGAATGACAATATCGTGCACCTCTGACATCTTGCTCATGTTGCCGTGCTGCGTGGTCTGATGCAGCATGATCATGCCGTAGCTGGGCGAGGATGCGCCTTGCAGGCGAACGTCCTGGGCGCCCCGGTTGTGCACGACAAAGTACCCTCCGGCGGGTGCGGGCGGCGGCAGCGAACGGATCCAGCAGTCGGATACCGTGAGCGTGTCCGACACCTTGTCGCTCGTCCTGGCCTGGTTTGCATCACGATTCATCATATGAACGGCGGCGGCATCCTGGCCGCCCGACATCATATGGCCAGGCATGCCTGAAGCCCCGCCGGCCTGGGCCAGCTGCATAATCTCACCCGTGTGGGCATATGCGAGCGACAACCCGCCCATGGCCAACATGCCGGCGACGAACAGTTTCTTCATGATGAACCCCTTATGATGTGATGTGTGGCGGCCGGATATCGGACGGCGCCTGGCCAGGCTGGCGCATACGCCCCGCGCTCTGGCTTTGAGCGAAGTGTACTATGTGACCTGATGCAACTCCATGATACTTTCAGGCCCCTTTGCGCTCGATCATGAAAAACACCTCCACCGACACCACACCCGCCATTACCGTTGCCCAGTTCGAGCAATTGCTGCAGGCGCAGCATCCATTCGCATCGGTGCTTGACATTGACATCCTGGAAATCGGCCATGGCACCGCGACGCTCAGGCTGCCGGAACGCAGCGCCCATCAGCGCCAGGGCGGCATGATCGCAGGCCCGATGCTCATGGGCCTGGCAGACCTGGCTTTGTATGCCGCCGTGGTGGGCGCCACAGGCAACGAACGCGCGGTCACCGCGAGCCTGACCATGAACTTCCTGCGCAAGACCCCGCCCGGAGGCGTTCTGGCCCATGCCCAGATATTGAAGACAGGCCGGCTTGCGGCCGGCGATGTCCTGCTCGTGCCGGCAAACGGGGGCGCCCCGGTGGCGCAGGCAATCAGCACTTGGGCGCTGCCGAACCGCAACACCTAGGTCTGGCCCATACAGGCCAGGTGCCGCGCCAGCAATTGTGCTGCCGGGGGCAGGCCTGCCTCGGAGCGGCAGCAGATGGCAAAACGCCTCCACGCCCATTCATCGCTCAAGGGTATGACGCACAGCTCGTCGGTGTCGGCATAGGCGCTCACCACTTCCATAGGCACCACGCTTACCGCGAGATTGGCGGCCGCCACGCGCAGCATCGCATTGAGATTGGAAACGAAAATGCGCTCTATCAGCGGCTTGCCCGCGAGCATGGCCTGATGCTTGAGCATGGACTGCACCGCGCTCGCCGATGAAAGACTGACCTGCTCATAATCCAGCGTGGCCTTGAACGGCAAGGTTTCGCTGCCAGCCAGAGGATGATCCGGATGCATCACCACCGCAAGCCGGTCGCCCCGGTACGCAATCGTTTCCAACCCCTGGAAATCGGCGGCATCCCAGCATATGCCGAGCGATGCCACACCATCTCGTATCCCACGCACCACATCTACGCTGAGCCGCTCCTCTATGTCCACACGTATGTGTCGGTAATCCGGGTTTTTCAGGAATTCGGCCAGGTCGTCCGCCAGCTTTTCCGCCAGCACGGATGCCGTTGCAAGCACACGGATGCGGCCTTTCACGCCAGCGGAGAAGGACACCATGTCGTTGCGTATGCGTTCCGCGCGGCCGAGCATGGCTCGCGCATGCTCCAGCAGGGTTTCGCCCGCGGGCGTGGGCGCAACGCCGTGCCGCTGACGCGCAAGCAGCTTCACGCCGAACTCGTCTTCAAGCGCCGCAATACGCTTGCTGATGGCCGATCCGACAATGCCCTCGTCTTCGCCGGCGCGAGCGATATTTCCCCGCTCGCAGACGCTCACGAACAGGCGCAGCGTGGTCAGATCAAGGTCGCGCATTGAATATGCTCCTCATATCATGGCAGAGAGCCAGTTTCGGCTTTAGCTATTCCGATATGGAATTTTCAGGGTTCTAAAATTGACAATCATAAACATAAAAGAATACCTAAAATAGCCACGCACCTTCCAACAACAGCTGCGTGGCATGTTTTTCCGGCACGCCGCCATACGAACAACAGGAGACGAGCCATCATGGTCGACATGCCGCTTGCAGGACAGCCGGACATTCCGCGACGCTGGCCAGCCCAGGCAACGGTACGCGAGGTGGGGCTGCGCGACGGGCTGCAAAGCATCTCACGCATTGTTCCTACCGAGCGCAAGAAGGCCTGGATAGACGCCGCCCATGCGGCGGGACAACGCGAAATCGAGGTAGGCTCCTTCGTGCCCGCCCGGCTGCTGCCCCAGCTGGCCGATACCATGGAGCTGCTTGAGCATGCCGCGCAGCTGCCTGGGCTGTCGGCATCCGTGCTCGTGCCCAATATGAAGGGCGCGGAGCTCGCCATGGCGTCGCCCGCGGGGCTGATGCTGATCCCCCTGTCGGCCAGCCACGCCCACAGCCTGGCAAACCTTCGCAAAACGCCGGACGAGGTGGTGGCAGAGGTCGGCCGCATGCGGGCAGCACGCGACGCATCGGGCTCGCGCATACTGATTGAAGGGGGAATAAGCACCGCTTTCGGCTGCACCTTGCAGGGGGAAGTCAAACCCGCCGAGGTCGTTCGGCTGGTACAGGCGCTGCTCGATGCTGGCGCAGATCGCATCAGCCTGGCCGATACAGTGGGCTACGCCAACCCCGCACAGGTCGAAAGGCTTTTCACCGACGTGCTGCGCGTGGCCGGCGACCGACTGGCCTGTGCGCACTTTCACGATACGCGGGGCCTGGGCATGGCCAATGCGCTGACGGTGCTGCGCCTGGGCATCACCCGCTTCGACACTTGTCTGGCCGGCATCGGCGGCTGCCCCCACGCCCCCGGCGCCAGCGGCAATGTTTCGACGGAAGACTTGGTTTTCATGCTCGAAAGCATGGGTATAGGCACGGGCTGTGATCTCCAGGCGCTGCTTGCGCTACGCGCACGGGCGGCCGAATGGCTGGACGGGGAAACGCTCCACGGCACACTCTGGAAAGCGGGCCTGCCCGCCACCTTTACGGCCACCCGGCCCGCCACCCATGCCTGAGCTGAAAGACAGCGAGACATCAACTTCCATCACATTCCGCACATGAAAACAGAACACTCCGACTGCGCAGCGCCCGAGGCCGGCAGCGCAATGGCGCCTGCTCCGCGCCGCCTTCCCCTGCAAGGCCTGAAAGTCGTCGAATTCACCCATATGGTGATGGGCCCCACCTGTGGGCTGGTACTGGCGGACTTGGGCGCCGAAGTCATCAAGGTCGAACCAGTGGGCGGAGACAGGACGCGCCGCCTGCTTGGCGCGGGAGCAGGTTTTTTCCCCATGTTCAACCGCAACAAGAAGAGCATCGCCCTTGATCTGCACCGTCCCGAAGGCGTGGAGGCCGCCCGCAGGCTGGCCGCCAGCGTCGATGTCGTGACGGAAAATTTTCGACCGGGGCTGATGCGCAAGTACGGCCTGGATTACGAAACATTGAGCGCTTCCAACCCAGGGCTGATATACGCCAGCCTGAAGGGCTTCCTGCCTGGCCCTTACGAGTTGCGTACCGCGCTGGACGAAGTGGTGCAGATGATGGGCGGGCTGGCCTACATGACTGGCCGGCCCGGCGACCCCTTGCGCGCGGGCACGAGCGTCAATGACATCATGGGCGGCATGTTCGGCGCCATAGGCGTCATGGCCGCACTGATAGAGCGCGGCATTACCGGCAAGGGCCAGGAAGTGCAGGCGGCGCTTTTCGAGAACAATATCTTCCTGGTGGGCCAGCACATGCTGCAGTACGCCATTACCGGAGAAGCGGCGGCGCCCATGCCCGAGCGGATTTCCGCGTGGGCCCTGTACGACGTGTTTACCGTCAAGGACGGCGAACAGATTTTCCTGGCCGCAGTCAGCGACGCGCAGTGGAAGGTATTCTGCAAGGCCATGGGCTACGACGACCTGCTGGCCAGGCCGGAGCTGGAGACCAACAACCAGCGCGTCATGCTGCGCCCCGCCCTGCTGGCCGATTTGCGCCAGCGGCTCGCGGCGCGCTCCGCATCTGAGCTCGCGGCCATCTTCGAGCAGCATGGGCTGCCCTTCGCCCCCATCGTCAAGCCGGAAGACCTGTTCGATGACCCGCATCTGCGGGCCACCGGCGGACTGGCGGAGGTGAGGTTGACGGATGGAGAACGTGCAGGTCAGACAGCACGCGCCGCGCTGCTGCCGCTGGCCATTTCAGGCCGGCGCCTGGGTGTTCGGCAGCACCCGCCCCGATGCGGCGAGCACACTCGCGAACTGCTGGCCGATCTGGGCTATCCGGCCAAGGATATCGACACCCTGCTCTCATCGGGAGCGGTCGCCTGAACCAACCATCGCCTGGGCGACACCACAGCAAGCGTTCCACTGCAATGCAGCCGCCATCCCTGCTGCCGCAGCCCCCAAAAGACAACAAGCCAACACCGGAGACAAGCCATGCAGACGCACAACCATCATCTCGCACCAGTCAAGCTTCGCCGCAGGCAGTTCCTGGGCATGCTCGGCGCCCTTGGCATGACAGCAGGGTTTCCAGCCCTGGCCCAGCAAGACAGACCCATCACGCTCATACTTCCCCTGAGTCCCGGGTCTGGCGTCGACACCATCATGCGCTCCGCCACGCAGGCATGGTCGCAGGCAGCCGGCCATACAGTAGTCGTGGAGAACAAGCCCGGCGCGGGCGGCATTGTTGGCACGTCGGCGCTGGTGCGCTCCGCGCCCGACGGTTACACGCTGGGCGCGGTGTCCAACAACCATGTGATTTTTCCCAGTGTGTACAAATCGGTGCCCTTCGACCCGATCAAGGATGTGACGCCGATTTCGGTCATAGGCACAACCCCGCTCCTGCTGGTAGTCAACCCGCGGCGCCTGCCTGCACAAAACGTTCAGGAACTGGTGTCGCTGCTCAAGGCCAAGCCCGGCGCCTACAACTATGCTTCGTCGGGAAATGGCACAATCCTGCACCTGGCAGCGGAAATGTTCAACCACCTGGCAGGCGTGCAGGCGCGCCACATTCCCTACAAAGGCTCAGGCCCGATGACCACCGCCCTGCTCGGCGGGGAGGTGGACTATGGCGTGCTCTCACTGCCGCCCACCTTGCCGCACCTGAAGTCCGGGGCGTTGCATGCGGTAGGCAATGGCGGAGCCAGCCGTACTCCGAGCCTGCCCGAACTGCCCACCATCGCCGAGCAGGGTCTGGCCGGTTATGAGATGGAGGGCTGGTTCGCCGCCATCGCACCGGCCGGCCTGCCGCAAGACAAGGTCGAGCTGACATACCAGAACCTGAAAGAGGCCTTCGCCGACGCCAAGGTAAAGGAAAGCATGAATGCACAGGGAAACACCATCAAGCTCGTACCGCCGGCTGACACTGCCGCCTATTTCGCATCGGAACTGAAGAAATACGCACTGGTCGTAAAACAGGCCGGCATCCAGCGGATGTAACCCCAGGCGGCAAAGCGTGCTAAGGTAACACGCCGGGCTGTGGCATGCGGGCGCAGCCCGGGCGCCACGTGCCGCGGCGTCCCATATCCTGCGGCGCATCCGCATACGACATCTCGAGGGGGAAATCATGCAATATCGTCGCCTGGGAACCAGCAACCTGCGGGTCTCGGCCCTATGCCTGGGCACCATGATGTTCAGCGACCAGACACCTGTCGAGGAGGCGCGCAGCATGGTTGCGTCCGCCCATGAACATGGGCTGAATTTCATCGATACCGCGGACGTCTATACCCGGGGCGGCTCAGAGGAAATGCTCGGCCAGATACTCGGCGAGCAGCGCAATGACTGGATACTGGCGACCAAGCTGGGTAACGTCATGGACAAGCGGCCCAACCATTCGCACTACTCGCGGCACTGGATCATGCGCTCTGTGGAAGACAGCCTGCGGCGCCTGAATACGTCACACATAGACATCCTGTACATGCACCGGGACTTCCACGAGGAGAACCTGGACGAAGCCGTGCGCGCGCTCGGCGACCTGATCCGCGATGGGAAGATACGCGCCTTCGGCCTGTCGAACTTCCGCGGCTGGCGAATAGCGGAGATTATCCGGCTTTGCCAGCAAGCCAACATACCGCAGCCCGTCGTGTGCCAACCCTATTACAACCTGCTCAACCGTGGCCCTGAGGTCGAGATACTGCCCGCCTGCGCACACTATGGCCTGGGCGTTGTTCCCTATAGCCCGATTGCTCGTGGCGTGCTGACCGGCAAATACCAGCCTGGCCAGCAACCTGCCAGCGACACGCGCGCGGGCCGGGCCGACCGTCGCATCATGCAGACGGAATTCCGTGAAGAATCGCTGAAGATCGCCCAGACGCTGCAGGAACATTGCGAAGCGCGCGGTATCAAGCTGAGCCATTTCGCCACCGCCTGGGTGCTGGCCAACCGGCATATCAGTGCAGTGATTGCCGGGCCGCGCACGCTCGCCCAGCTGGAAGACTATTACCCCGCGCTGGATGTGCGCATTTCGCCCGCGGACGAAGCGCTTGTGGACAGCCTGGTGCCGCCCGGCCATGCTTCGACGCATGGCTATATCGATCCCAACTACCCATTCTTCGGACGACAGCCCGTCCCCGTGTCGGCCGACACATGAAGCGGCGGGATGCTGCGTCCGGGGTCCGGATACCGGCCTGGACCCGCATCGCGTGATGATCGAGGATAGTTCGCGGATCAAACCTTGCGCATGCCCAGTGCAGGCATGCGCAAGGCCGCGGGCCGTCCCGGGCTTTACTTGGTCGGCAGGCTGCCAGCCACCCCTTCGACGTAGTAGTTCATCTTGTTCAGACCGGCATCGTCCAGCACGCCGGACTCAAGCACAACCTTGCCTGTATTGTCTTTGATGGGCGCGGCAAAGGGGGCCAGCGTCCCTGCGACAATTTCCGCCTCTTTCTCCTTCACCAGCGCGAGAACATCCTGGGGCAAGGCGGCATTGAAGCCCTCGATGGCGGCCATGCCCGACTTCAGCCCGCCCCACACCTGGTCAGGCTTCCATGTTCCAGCCAGCACGTCCTGGGCTTCCTTGGTGAAATACTTGCCCCAATGATGCGTGACGGCCGCCAGCTGCGCATGCGGTCCGAACTTGCTCATGTCGGAGTGGTAGGCGATAGCGTATTTGCCCTTTTCTTCAGCGGCCTGCACCGTAGCTGTGGAGTCGGTATGGTGCGTGACAATGTCGGCCCCCTGCCCCATCAGGGCAAGCGCGGCGTCACGCTCCTTGCCTGGATCAAACCAGCTGTTGACCCAGATAACGCGAACCTGCGCCTCGGGGTTGACGGTGCGCATGCCCCGGGTGAAGGCATTGATGCCTTGCAGCACCTCGGGGATGGGATACGCACCCACATACCCGACGATATTGGATTTGGTCATTTTGCCGGCAATGATGCCAGCCAGATAGCGGGCCTCATAGAACCGGGCATTGGTCGTCGCGACGTTGGCTGCCGTCTTGTACCCTGTCGAATGTACAAACTTGACGTCGGGAAATTGCCGCGCCACCTTGAGCGTCGGGTTCATGAAGCCGAATGAGGTCGTGAAGATCAGCTTGTTGCCCTGCTGCGCGAGATCCCGGATGACGCGCTCGGCATCGGCGCCTTCCGGCACATCCTCGACATACGTGGTCTTGACCTTGTCGCCCAGGGCGCTCTCCATTTCACGCCGGCCCAGATCCTGCTGCCAGGTCCAGCCGGCCTCGCCTATCGGGCTTACGTAAACAAAACCAACTTTGAGCGGCTCGTCGGCCGCCACGGCGGAAAAGGAACAAGCCAGGGCCGGCGCCAGCGCGATCCAGCGCAATGCCTTGCGGAGCAGTTTTGCGGACATAGAAGTACCTCAGGTATTGGGATTGAAGTTCTTGCCTAGGGATGCGGGCATGTTGAGCCTGATCCAGTTGGCATTGCGGGAAATCAGCACCAGCACCAGTATTGTGGCCAGATACGGTAGCATGGAAAGCAGCTGCGAGGCGATGGGCACGCCCAGCGCCTGCATGTGAAAAGTCAGGATTGTGATGCCGCCGAACAGGTAGGCGCCAACCAGCACGCGCAGCGGCCGCCAGGTGGCGAAAGTAGTCAGCGCAAGCGCGATCCAGCCTCGGCCCGCAACCATGTTCTCAACCCACATAGGCGTATACACCAGCGACATGAACGCGCCCGCAAGCCCGCAACATGCGCCGCCGAACAGCAACGCGCAAAGGCGTATGCGACGCACGTTGTAGCCCAGCGCATGAGCCGAGGCGGGCGCTTCCCCGACTGCCCGCAGCACCAGGCCAGCCCGGCTGCGGCTCAGGAACCATGCGATGCCCGCGCACAGCAGCAGCGAAACATACACCATGGGATGGTGCTGGAACAGGGCCCGTCCGACAAAGGGCAAGTCTTTGAGCAAAGGTATGCCGCTTGGGTGCACCGTCAGCGTCTCTCCGACATAGGGCAGGCCCAGGTAGGCAGAGGCGCCCACGCCAAAGAGGGACAGCGCCAGGCCTGTTGCGACCTGATTGGCTCCCAGCCAGACAGTGAGCCAGGCAAAGAACGCAGAGAGCGCCATGCCTGCCGCGGCGCCTGCGGCAAAACCCAGCGCCGGGCTGCCGCTATCCAGCGCTACCGCGAAACCGGCCACGGCGGCCACCAGCATCATCCCCTCCGAGCCCAGGTTGATGACACCCGATTTCTCATTGACCAGCAGGCCCAGCGCTGCAAGCATAAGCGGCGTGCCGGCAACGATGGCCGAAGCGATCAGGGGAGCAAGCGCATCCATCATGGCCTCCAGCGCAGACGATTATGGATGAGCACATCGCAGGCAAGCAGCGCAAACAGCAGAATGCCCTGGAAGATCCCCGTGATGGCGCTGGGCATGCCCAGGCGGCTCTGAGAAAGCTCGCCGCCGATATAGAGCACAGCCATGATGAAGCTTGAAAAGATGACGCCTATGGGATGCAGCCTGCCCACAAAGGCGACGATGATGGCCGCGAAGCCGTATCCCGGCGAAATGGACGGTGTCAGTTGCCCGATGGGCCCCATGATTTCACAGGCGCCGGCCAGCCCGGCAAGCCCGCCCGAAGCAAGCATGGCCAGCCAGAGCGAGCGGCGCGAAGAGAACCCTGCATAGCGTGCCGCCAGCGGCGCCATGCCGCCGACCTGCAGCCGGAAGCCCGCAAAGCTGCGCGCCAGGAAGAGCCAGCCCAGCATGGCGGCTCCCAGCGCAAGCAGTATTCCGGGATGCAGCCTGGTGCCGGGCAGGATGGCCGGCAGAAGGAAGCCATCGGAGAACAGGCGTGATTGCGGAAAGCCGAATCCATCGGGATCCATGAGCACCCCGTGCACGAGATAGCTGAGCAGCAGTTCCGCCACGTAAACCAGCATCAGCGATACCAAAATTTCATTGGCATTGAACCGGTCCCGCAGCCATGCGGTGACCGACGCCCACGCCATGCCGCCCAGCACACCGGCCAGCAGGGCCAGGGACATGAGCCAGAACCCGCCGTTGGCGTCGTTGTCGATGCGCAGTATCAGGGCGCCTGCGGCGATCGCACCCACCACGAACTGGCCTTCAGCGCCAATATTGAAGACATTGGCGCGAAAGCATAGCGACAGCCCGACCGCAATCATGAGCAGCGGCGCCATCTTCACGCCCACCTCGGACCAGCCCTGCAGCCCGCGCAGCGGCTCCAGGAAAAAGACGGAAAGGCTGGCCACTGGATCCTTGCCCACCGCCAGAAACAGCACAAACCCGCACAGCATGGTCAGCAGCACCGCGAGCAGCGGCGAAAGCCATGCCATCCAGGCGGAGGGACGGGCGCGCGGCTCAAGCCTCAGCATGCACCCACCCCGCCATTCTCAGGCCAGAGCCCGCTCATCCACCGCCCCACCTGGTCGCGTGTTGCGGCTGTCCTCGATATGGGCGGCGACACCCTGCCCTTTGCCATCACAATGAGGCGGTCGGAAATCTCGAACAACTCATCCAGCTCTTCTGAAATGACCAGCACGGCGCAACCGGCTGATCGCAGGGCAAGAAGCTCCGTCCGTATGCGTGCGGCGGCGCTGACATCCACGCCCCAGGTCGGCTGCGCCACCAGCAGCACGCGCGGCGTGCGCGTCACCTCGCGCCCGATGATGTATTTCTGCAGATTGCCGCCCGACAGGCTGGCGGCTGTGGCATGCGGACCTGCGGCACGAACGCCGAAGCGCTCGATGATGCCATGTGCCAGCGAGGCGATTGCGCGGCGCCGCACCATGCCATGCCGCACCGTGGCGCCTCCCTGGTGTGACAGCAGCATATTCTGCGCAAGCGTCAGCTCAGGCACCGCGCCGCGCCCAAGACGCTCCTCCGGCACCAGGCCCATGCCGCGTGCGCGACGCCAGGCCACCGACTTTCGGCCTATGGGCTGGCCGTCAAGCAAGATCGCCTGCGCCTGCGCACGGTTGTCTTCGCCAGATAGAACCGACAGCAGTTCCTGCTGGCCGTTGCCCGAGACACCGGCGAGCCCCAGAATTTCGCCCTGGCGCACATCGAAGCTGATGCCGCTCAGCGCGGTTGCGTAGGGATGCGACCGCTCCAGGGTCAGATCCCGCACACTGAGCAAGGGTTTGCCCGGCTGCGCATCGCGATGCACCAGGGCCGGCGGCTCGGCGCCCGTCATCAGGCGCGACAAACTGGAAGCGGTTTCGTGTCGCGGATCGCAGACGCCGGTTACCTTGCCGGCACGCATCACCGTACACGCCTGGCAAAGAGAGCGTATCTCGTCAAGCTTGTGGCTGATGTAGAGAATGCTGCAGCCCTCGCCGGCAAGCTGGCGCAGCGTTTCGAAGAGGCGCTGCACGGCCTGCGGCGTCAGCACAGAAGTTGGCTCGTCCAGGATGAGCAGCTGCGGCCTGCCCAGCAAGGCGCGTACAATCTCCACGCGCTGGCGCTCGCCCACCGACAGGGTATGGACATGGCGCTCGGGCTCGAGATCAAGCCCATATTGGCGCGCGGTATCGGCAATGCGGCGGGCAAGCTCATCCATGCGCGTACCCGCAGGCAGGCCCAGGGCGATGTTCTCGGCCACAGTCAGCGTGTCGAAAAGCGAAAAATGCTGGAACACCATGCCTATGCCCAGCTCGCGGGCGACCTGGGGGCTGGCGATATGTGCCTGGGCGCCGTTCCAGAAGATGCTGCCCGCGTCGGGTCTGACCACGCCGTAGATGATCTTCATCAGCGTGGACTTGCCCGCGCCGTTTTCCCCCAGCACGGCATGGATCTGGCCAGGCTGCACGACAAGATCGACCGCGTCGTTGGCAACGACGGACGGATACCGTTTTGTAATCTGCTGCAGCGCAAGACGTGGGCTCATGCGGGGCGTGTGCTCATTGTTTGTTGTGTGTTTCCAGCGCCTGGCCGCCGGGCGCGGCCAGCGGCGGCCCAGGAAAATTCTAGCCTCAATCGCCGGCATGGCGAGGCGGGGATTACCCCGAGGCCGCAGGAAGCGGCCGGCAGCCTAGCGCTGGCGCAGCGCCTGTTCTATCTTCTTGTCGGTTTTGTACTGGCTCAAGGCATAGACTGCCCAGATGGCGGCGGGTATCCAGCCGATCAGCGTAAGCTGCAGGATAAGGCAAACAATGCCGGCAATGGGCCGACCAATGGTGAAAAAACCCAGCCAGGGCAGCAGAAGAGCGATGAGCAGTCTCATATCTTGCAGTGGTTGTCAGTCAAAGACCGCTATTCTATCGCGTTGGCCCAGCCACGCGGCAATCAAGCCATGTGAAGAACTCCGGCCTTGGGGCCGGAGCTTCCCCGCCACAGGGGCGCCTTTGGCGCCGCATTGATATGGCCTGGCTTGACCTCGCCGTGATCGGCGAGGCTTGCGCTTTGGCGCGTGGTCAGGGCTTGGCCTGGGACGACGGCCAATCTTCCTGTTCCTCCCTGGACTTGCGCAACGCCCTTTCGCGCGCCGATTGGTGCTCCTTCGCTCGGGGCTCGCCTTCCCCAGCCTTCGCGGACGCTGCGCCCAACGAGGTGCAACCTGCCTCATCATTGCTGCCAACGTTCAGCAACGGCAGCAGCGCGGCGAAGGGGGATGCGACCACGCCCAGTGCAACCGCCGCGCCGGCCCGGACGGCCAGCGGCCCTTTCTCCACCCCCACATCGGGATTAGCCAAAGTTCCTTTGGCATAAAGCGGCGAACGCAACGTGAAAATGCGTACGGTTCTGTTTTCCGGGCGCACCTGAAGATCTATGGTCTCATTTCGCAGATTGATCTGCCCCGTCATATCGACAATAGTGTCGGGCGTTTCCAGCCTGAATGTGCGCACGGTGGCGATGCCCTTCTTGACTCCGAAATCGCTGGCCATGCAATTGAGGGTGATCTGCTCGTCGCCGAACAGCTTGAGTATGATCATGTTTGCGACGTTGAGCCCGGCGGCCTCGAGCAGGAAATGGCTGATGGTGCCACGGCTGACCACTGCAGACAGTTCTCCATCGGAGGTTCCCAGTATCTGTGAGAGGGAGCGGCCATGCCCGCTTAACTGTGCATCGCCATGCAGCTCACCAAAGCTGGCATTCATGGATTCCGCGCCGGGAAACAGTTTTTTCAGCTTGAGGTGGCGCGCGGAGGTCTTCAGCCCGGCCTTGATTTCCTCGCCGCTGCCGTCCAGAGTGATGTTGTTGGCCAGCGTGCCGCCCGCCACGCCGAAATTCAGCGGCGTCAGTGTCAATACCTTGTTCTCCAGCTTCACCTCGGCTTCGATATTGTCCAGCGGAAGGTCCTTGTCGCGGACTATCTTCTCACCCTTGAAATGCACATGCGCATCCATGACGCCCCAGGAATCGGTGTTGATGGGCGATGCGGGCAGCACTTTACCCTTGGGCTGCGCTTTGCCCTCTTTACGCGCCGCATCAGACTTCACATTGCTTGTGTCTGCACCTATCAGCGGGCCCAGGTCCTTGAATGTGAGCAGATGCGAAGTCAGGTTGCCGGTCAGCATGGGGCGCGGTTTGCTGCGCCTGAATTCCAGCGAACCCTCCAGATCGCTTTCCCCAACTTTGCCGGTAAAATCCCGATAGCGCCAGACATCGACATCGCCGTCCAGCGACGCACTCAGACGGCCTTCAGTTGCGTAGGGCGGCGTGACCGGCAGGGCCACGCCAATAAGAGGCAGCAGATCAGACATGCTGTCGCCTGCCAGCTTCATGCTGACATCCAGCGCAGCCAGATTCTGGGGCCGCGTCACAGACCCTTTCAGTTCTACTGTTGTCTTTCCTATGCCCAGGCGCCCTTCCAATGGAAAAGGCTCGCTGCCTTCCCGCAATGACAAGATAGCCCCCATGCGCCCGCGACCGTCAATCCTGGCCTCGTTGTATGTGCCCGAGGCCTTCCAGCCTATGCCGTAGGCTGGCGAGACGGAATCTTGCGGCGGGACGTCGGGCTCGGGCCTGAGCTGTGGCAGGGCCTTGGGTTGAGGCTCGGACGGGGGCTGGGGCCGGACATCATCCTGACGCAGGGTATCGAGCTCGGTGGTGACGTCCAGCTTGCTGGCGGCGTCCACAACCTGGGCCTTGACGCTATTCAATGTGAGCTGCTGGAGATCTACCGTCCAGTCTGATGGCTGCGCCTGCTGCTTCTCGTCACGCTCGAAGGACCAGTTGGCCTGACCGTCCTGATCACGCGCCAGAAAGATATCCGCCGTGTCGATATCCAGTTCGGCGATCCGGACCACATGACCCAGCAAGGCAGCCGGATCAATGACAGCGGACAGGCGCGAGACACGCGCCATGTCTCGCGTCTGTGTGCTCCACTCCGGGTTTCCCACCACCAGATCATCCACGGTGATGCGTGGCCAGGGAACCCAGCCGCGCCACCCCTGCGCCGGTGCATCGGGCCGCTGCCAATCTACCGCCAGATCACCGCGTACCTCGACCTGCCTTCCCGCGATTTCCGTCGCCTGCCGGTTAATCCATGGCCTAGCATGGTTCCAGTTGAATGTAGCCAGCAGCACGACAGCCAGGATGACTGAGGCTAGCAGACCTGACAACGCCCACAGGCTAATCTTGAGGTACCTCGGCATGATTCCCCCCTTTTGCGTGACCGACACGCCTGGTCGCTGACCGGCTTGAATCATTGTAGGAGGGTAGCCAAGAATGTAACGAAACCGCCTTCTACCAAAAGCAACCAAATACGCCAGAGGAGGCTGGGGATTCAGCCAGCATGCACCAAGGCCCACAGCCGGCATTGTGCGCAGGCGGCCTCAATCGAAAAAAAAGCCAGCTCGCAATGAACTGGCTTTATCAGGCTGACAGAGGAATCAGGCTGCGGCGGCCTGGGGGGCCGCAGCGTCGTCCGCGTTTTCGACCGACGAGCGGATCAGATGGTCAAAAGCGCTCAGAGCCGCCTTTGCACCGTCACCCGCAGAGATGATGATCTGCTTGTACGGTACTGTGGTGCAGTCACCCGCGGCAAACACACCTGGCATGGATGTCTGGCCGCGTGCATCAACCTCGATCTCGCCATGCTTCGAAAGACCCACAGCACCCTTGAGCCATTCAGTGTTGGGCACAAGGCCGATCTGCACGAAGACACCTTCCAGCGCAACCCGATGGCTTTCACCCGTCACACGGTCCTTATAGCTCAAGCCATTGACCTTCTGGCCATCACCGTGGATTTCCGTCGTCTGTGCAGACTTGATGACGGTGACGTTGGCAAGGCTCAGCAGTTTTCGCTGCAGTACGGCATCAGCGCGCAGGGCGTCGCCGAACTCGATCAGCGTCACATGCTGCACCAGGCCGGCCAGATCGATGGCTGCCTCCACGCCGGAGTTGCCCCCGCCGATGACTGCCACGCGTTTGCCCTTGAACAGGGGGCCATCGCAATGCGGGCAATAGGCCACACCTTTGTTGCGATATTCCTGCTCGCCAGGCACGTTGACCTCGCGCCAGCGGGCTCCCGTGGACAGAATCACGGTTTTGCCCTTGAGTACGCCGCCGCTCGCCAGGACAACCTCGGTCAGGCTGCCATTGGCCTTCAGGCTGTCGGCACGCTGCAGATTGATGATATCGACCCCGTATTCCTTGACATGCTGTTCGAGCGCGGCTGCAAACTTCGGGCCTTCGGTTTCGGGAATGGAGATGTAGTTCTCGATCGCCATGGTGTCGAGCACCTGGCCGCCAAAACGCTCGGCCACAACACCGGTACGGATGCCCTTGCGCGCCGCGTACACGGCAGCTGCCGCGCCGGCCGGGCCGCCGCCGACGATGAGGACATCGTAGGGCTCGCGGGCGCTGAGTTCTTCCGCCTTGCGGCTGGATGCACCGCTGTCCAGTTTCGAAAGAATTTCCTCAACCCCGGAGCGACCCTGCCCAAACACCTCACCGTCCAGGAACATGGTGGGCACCGACATGATCTGCCGCGCCTCGACCTCATCCTTGAACAACGCACCATCAATGGCGATATGGCGGATACGCGGATTGATGATGGAGATCGTATTCAAAGCCTGCACCACGTCGGGGCAGTTCTGGCAGGACAGCGAGAAATAAGTCTCAAAGCTGTATTCGCCAGGAAGATTGCGTATCTGTTCGATGACGGCGTCATCCAGCTTGATGGGATGACCGCCTACCTGCAGCAGCGCAAGCACGAGCGACGTGAATTCGTGGCCCATGGGGATGCCGGCGAAACACACGCTGACATCGGTGCCGCTGCGGTTGATCCGGAATGAAGGGATGCGCTCGTTCGTATCGGTACGCTCGATCAGCGTGATGTGCTCCGACATCTGCTGGATTTCCTGCAGCAGCTCGCGCAGCTCGGCCGATGCCGCTCCGCTGTCGAGATTGGCAACCAACTCGACCGGCTGCTTGACCATGGCCATATAGGATTGCAGTTGTGTCTTCAGATTCGCGTCCAACATAAACGTACCACCTTCATTGATAAGAGGATTTTTCGGACCCGCCCGCGGGCTTGTGGCCTGCGGGCGGTACTTTCTTGCCTTGTCTCTACCTGCTTATCGCAAGCGGGCAGCCAGCTTAGATCTTGCCTACCAGGTCAAGCGAAGGAGTCAGCGTCTTGGCGCCTTCTTCCCACTTGGCGGGGCAAACTTCACCGGGGTGAGCGGCGATGTACTGGGCGGCCTTGACCTTGCGCAACAGCTCGGAAGCATCGCGGCCAATGCCGTTGTCGTGGATTTCCAGGACCTTGATTTCGCCTTCGGGGTTGACAACAAACGTGCCACGCAGGGCGATGCCTTCTTCCTGGATCAGGACTTCGAAGTTGTTGGCCAGCACATGGGTGGGATCACCGATCATGGGGTAGTTCACCTTGCCGATGGCATCGGATGTATCGTGCCATGCCTTGTGGGCAAAGTGGGTGTCGGTCGACACGCTGTAGACTTCGACGCCCAGCTTCTGGAATTCGGCGTAGTGATCAGCCAGATCTTCCAGCTCGGTCGGGCAAACGAAGGTGAAGTCGGCGGGGTAGAAAACGAAGACCGACCATTTGCCGGCGACGGACTCATCGCTGACATCGACGAACTTGCCGTTGTGGTAGGCGGTAGCTTTGAACGGCTTGATTTTGGTGTTGATCAAGGACATTGCGTTTCCTTATGTAGGGGTTGAAGAAAGATGGCTCTCTTGAAGCACAGATGCCAGTATAGGCAGGCTCTATTGATTTGTAAAATTGATTAATATTATTGCTATGATAGCTAATAACTATATGAACCTCGCAATAAAACGAGACCGAAGCCTCGTGATGCGCCAGGGTTGATAAAGCCATGCGCCCTGTCGCCATTCATTCTACGCTTTCATCACCTGGCTTCCAAGCCCCCTTCCCGCCCCTTCCCGTCGTCGTTGGTGCAACGTGAGAATGTCCGGTATGGACATTTCTATTTTTGCCTTGACAGCCCCCTTCCCGTCGTCCTGAATCAGGGACAGTGAAGAGCTCCGGCCTTGCGGCGGAGCTTCCCCGCCACAATGCACGGGCGCCTTTGGCGCCGCCCGCCGCAACGGCGGGGTTCTCGGGCACAGGGTTTCCGCTTTATAGTGTCTGCTTCTGCAGATGCCCTGTGCCAATGCGAGGTAGCCGTATGAGTCCGCTGTTCGCTTTCCTGCATCATCTTGCCGCGTTCACTCTGGTGGCGGCAGTCTGTATCGAGTTCGCACTGATCCGCGAACCACTATCCGACACCATCGCCCGCAAGCTGATCCAGGCAGACGCCCTCTATGGCATGTCTGCAGGGGCGGTACTGATTATCGGATTCCTGCGGGTCATGTATTTCGAGAAAGGCCCCGCGTTCTATTTCGGCAATACGTTTTTTCTTCTCAAATTGCTTCTTTTCGTGCTGGTGGGCCTGCTGTCGATACGGCCAACGCGGGAGTTCCTGTCGTGGCGCGCTCCCCTCAAGGCCGGCAGGCTGCCTGTGGTTGAGCCCGCCCGCATCCGCAGGGTGCGCAAGGCCGTCAGCCTGGAGCTTGCAGCCATCGCGCTGCTGCTGCTCTGTGCCGCATTGATGGCCCGAGGCGTGGGCAGCTTTGCCTGAGCCTTCAACGCAGCCTTGCGGGGCTGGCCTTGCGGGCCAGCCGGCCTGGCTGCGCGCTGCGCCTGCGGCATTTGTCCTGCTCTGGTCCCTGGGTTTCGTATTCCTGAAGCTGGGCCTGGCCTACGCCGACCCGCTCAGCTTCCTGGCTCTGCGCTATGCGTGCGTGGTGGCCTTGCTGCTGGTTCCCTTCCTGTGGCTGCGCCCGCCCCTTCCTGCCGGCCGGCGTGGCTGGATCAATCTCGCCGTCATAGGGCTGCTGCTGCAGGCAGGCTATTTCTCCTGCGCCTACCTGAGCCTGAAACTGGGAGTATCGGCCGGAGCCCTGGCGCTGATCACATCGCAGCAGCCCATCCTCGTGGGCCTGCTGGCCCCGGCGATGGCAAGAGAAAAAGTCGGAACAGTACGCTGGGCGGGCCTCGCCCTGGGCGTCGCCGGAGCCAGCCTTGTCATCCTGTCCAGGTCCTCCACGGCAGGCAGTACCTCAAGAGGCATGCTGTTCGCTGTGCTGGCGCTGCTGACGCTGGCAGCCGGAACACTGTGGGAAAAGCGCTTTGGCGTAGACATACATCCCGTGTCCGCCAATCTCGTCCAGTACGCGGTCGGCCTGCTGGTGACCGCACCCCTTGCCTTCCTGCTGGAACCCATGCATGTGGCGTGGACACCGGGCCTGCTGGCATCGCTGGCCTACCTGGTGCTGGGCAACTCTCTGGTGGCCATTTCACTGTTGCTTGCCATGATCAGGCACGGAGAAGCATCGCGTGTCTCAGCCCTGTTTTTCATCGTGCCGCCCGCTACAGCGATACTGGCCTATTTCGTGCTGGGCGAAACGCTGCCGCTGGCCGCCTGGCCTGGTATTGCGCTGGCGGTCGCGGGTATTTACCTGGTGATGAGGCGCTCGTAACGGTCCGGGCCTCGTGTGGCGCGGCTAGCGGGCAACAGTCATTTCATCGTCAACCCGGACCAGGCGGGCGCGGCCGGCGCCCCACCCGCTTGCGGCCGCCCCGAGCCCGACTGCAATAAATACCCAGGCTGTCGCCGTGAAGCTGCCTGTCACGCTGTGCAGCAAGCCAACCAGGAACGGGCCCGCCGCCGCCAATATATAGCCTATGCCTTGCGCCATGCCTGAAAGGTGGGCGGCCACGTGGGAATCGGGCGAACGCAGCACGATGACAGTCATGGCCATGGCAAACAGCCCGCCCTGACCAACGCCCTGCAGCAGCACCCAGAACCAGAGCGTGGATACTGGCGCGAACAGCAAGCAAAGCAAAGCTGCTGCCGCGACGGCGACCAGGCCTGCGTTGATCAGGCTTTGATTCCGAAAGCGCAGGGCCAGGGTGGGAATCAGCAGGCAGGTCACCACCTGCACCATCACCGAAGCCGATGTCATCAGGCCTGCATGGACGCCATCCATGCCCCGCTCACGCAAAATTGGCGCCATCCAGCCCATGACACAATAAGCCAGTGCCGACTGCAGCCCCATGAAGAACGAAACCTGCCATGCCAGGGGATCGCGCGCCAGGCCCACGATCTTGCGCCGCGCATGCCGCGAAGGCACTGCCGCGCGAAGAGACTGGGGCGCCCACACCAGCAGCGTGACCACCGCCGGCACCGCCCATACGGCCAGCCCCGCCTGCCACGCATCGCCGAAGTGATGCGCGATGGGCAGCGTGAAGGCGGCGCCCATGGCGGCGCCACCGCAGAGCGCCATGGTGTATAGCCCCGTCATGAGCGCCGCGCAATGAGAAAAATCGCGTTTCACCACGCTGGGCAGCAAGACATTGCCCATGGCAATGGCCGCGCCCGCCAGCGCCGACCCCGCGAACAGCGCAGGCGCTGTGCCAAGCCCGCGCATGGCCGTGCCCGTGCCAAGCAGCACAAGCACCAGCAGCAGACAGCGCTCGGGGCCTATACGCTGGGACAGCATCGGCGCAAATGGCGCGAACAGCCCGAGGCACAATACCGGAAGCGTGGTCAGGTACCCGGCGCCGGCGGCACTGAGCGGCACAGACTGCGCCAGTTCCGGTAACAGCACCGACAGGCTGGAAAACAGCGGCCGCAGATTGAAAGCAATAAGCACAAGGCTCAGGCCCAACAGTATCTGCCGCGTATGGCTCGGAGCGGGTGGTGGAGCGGGATCTGTTGCAGTCAGGGGCATGAGGCTGGATCAATGAAGCGGCGCGGGGCCGCGTTCTGCCCCATGGACGGAACCCAGATCATACTCCCGTCCGGCATTCTTCATGGGGCGTGCGCCCGCATCTCAGCCCGCGCTGCCCTGCCCCGCGATTTCCCTGGCGACGTTGAGCGCCTGCTGATCGGACGCGAAACCCACATCCAGTACGCCATTGGTAATGGCGCCCTGGATACGCGGCGCGGCGATGAGGGAATTATTGAGTGTCAAGACCAGCAGCTTGCCCGGATAGCGCTGCGACAGCGCGGCCAGCTTCTGGGCGCCAGCCTGCGAGAATCCGAACCGCACATAGGCCTGCCCCTGCTGTGTCTTGCGCGGCTCCACGCTGGCCAGATCGGCACGGGTCAGCACAGGTTCGGGCAGCAGCCACAACGATCCGTCCGACAGCTTGAGTTCGGACAGCCCCGGCGCCGCCTGGGTTTGCGCCAGGCGGAAATCCACGCTTGCCTGCTGCTGCCGGGCTGCGTCCTGGCTGGCTGGCGCGGGCTGCGCAGCCTGCGGCGTGGCCGCGGCATATTGCTGCCTGGGCGTCGTATGCTGGCAGCCAGCCAGCGCGACAGCAGCTAGAAGCGCCAGCGGAATAAGGTAATTGCGTTGCATGAACATCTCCAAACAAAATGATGCGGTACGCCGGGCGCCCTGCCTGGGCGCCTGGCGCGCGCAGCATATCTCAGCCGCGCTTTTCAACCGCGATTTCCACTCTCCGGTTAGGCGCCAGGCATGCAACGACCTCGCTGCGGGAGCCTTCGGCGCACTGGACTACCGGCTGGCTTTCTCCCGCGCCAACGGCCCTGATGCTGGATGCAGCAACGCCATTGCTCACCAGCGCATCGCGTACAGACTGCGCACGGCGCTGTGAGAGCGTCATGTTGGCGGCATCGCTGCCAATTCGGTCGGTATGGCCGACCACGGTGACTGCCGCGCCATCGCGCTGTCCGAGCTGTGCGGCAACCCGGGCCACCTCCGCCTGGCCAGCGGCTGTCAGCGTGGCGCTGCCAAAGGCGAACAGCACATCGCTGTTGAGCGAATATGAACTGGGCGCCGCTGGCGCCGGCTGTGCGGGGTTAAGCAGGTCAGCGCAGCCTTGCGGCTTCCACAGGAAGCTGCGGGCAAGCTTGTCCTTGTCAAACAGAACCTTGTACTGGCAGGTAAGGTCTCCGTTCGCTGTACGGAAATGGAACAGATAGTCCCACTCGCGAACGCCTGCCAGGCCTTCGGCAAAATGCGGGCGACCCAGCAGGTTATAGAGCTGGTCTTTGGTCATGCCGGAACCAACCAGCCGCAGGTTCTCCAGCGAAGGATAGGATCCCGTATCGAAGGACGTGTCAGCGGGATCCGGCCAGACGGGTTCATCCGTCGTTCCCTTGTCGCTGACCTGGCTCAGGCTGCCGCAGGCTGCGAGAGCCAGGGCCGCCACGATGCCGCTGGCGCGCAGAGTATAGGTTTTCAGTGTTTTCAGCATTGCAATCTCATCCTAGATTCTTATGGCCGCCGGCCCAGGCCGGCGGTGTTCCCATTCTTGTTCATGATCCGAAGGGTTATCGCTACCACTGATAGCCCACACCGACCGAGCCGCCATAATCGCCCCGTGATGAGCCGCTCGCTGTGCCCTTGATCACCCATTTGCCATTGTCGGAAACTGTCGACAGGCCCATGGCGTAACCGCTCTCGCCTCGCCAGGTACCGCCGGCCAGGCTGAACATGCTCTTGCCTGGCAAATAAGCCTGAGGCAGACCCGCAGTTGCCATGGCTGCAGCGACACCGGCGCTGGCGCGGTGGTCATTCCGGTTTACCTTGCTGTCGAGGCGGTTGATGCTGTTGGCAACATTTCCAGCCACCTTGTTCAACTGGCCAAGGTTGACGGCATCGCTGGCATTCGTGCCATCGGCCAGATTAGTGATCTGCTTGCCGTTCATGTCCACGCCCTGTTCATTGATGGTCGGGCCATTCTCGATCGCGACTTCCTTGGTGGAAACCTTGTTGGCGGTTACGCTGTCCACCTTGATGTCCTTGGACATGCCGACCGTGACATTGGTGCCGTCACGGGTGATCTCGATGTTGTCGCCATTGATGAACTGCACGGTATCGCCGGGCCCGACCTTGCTCGCGGTATCGCCGTTGGTCTGGATGTTCCAGCCCTTGTTGGCGACATTGCTCACGTTGTCGATGTCTGTCTGAACGCCGTTGAGCGCATCGTTGACGTTGTTGTAGGTGTTTCCGCCCACATTCAATTCCGTCACCAGCTTGCCATCGACGAAGGTGGAGTTTCCGCCCATGCCTTCGGCAATGCTGTTGCCCATGTCGTGGATCTGGCTGCCATTGACGGCATCCGTACTGTCAGCGGAAATCTCGCCGCGAGCAACATTGGTGACCGTCGTTCCGCCTGTGCGTCCGCCGTCGGTGGATACATCGCCCTCGAGGGTGACCTTGTTCTTGGGATCGCCTACGTTGCCGTCATATTTGACGGCTCGATCACTCAGGTTGTCGACGTTGTTCTGGACATCCTTGAGCTGGCTGACGTTCACCGCGTCAGTGTCATTGACACCTGCTGCGACGTTGGTGATGCGGAAGCCGCCCGCATTGATGCCCGTCAGCGAGGAAATCTCCACCGTGCCGGCTGTCAGGCCGGTGTTGTTGAGGACGATGTTTCCGGCTGGACCGCCCTGGATGGTGATGCCGTCGGTATTCATCACAGTGTTGCCTGTGGTGACCGAATCGACAGCAATGTCTTTGGCAAGGTTGAATTTCACATCGTTGCCCGACTTGGTGATGTCGATATTGCCATCATCATTGGCCAGATCCACTGTGGCGCCTGGTGCGACGTTACTGCTGTCCGCGCCATTGGCCGTCAGGTTCCAGCCCTTGTTGGCTACCTCGCTGACCCTGTTCAACTGGTTCAGGTTCACCGCATCGGTGCCCTTGGTACCTTCGGCCAGGTTCGAGATCTGCAGGCTCTTCATGTCAATGCCGCTGACATTGATGACGGGACCGCCGTTGTTGATCGTCAGGCTGTCCGCCGTCAGGTTGTTGGCCAGCAGGATCTCCATCTCGCCCGAACCGTTCACGACCGTGCGGATATTGCTGCTCGAAGCCGCCGCGCCATTGTCCA
>Ga0180221_1000471_pt1 | contig 35748 bp, 39 predicted proteins | sample eDN5th37CKraftMG_FD_151339 | JGI IMG/M metagenome (GOLD analysis project Ga0180221, IMG submission 151339) | Enriched Miracle-Growth compost microbial communities from Emeryville, California, USA - eDNA 5th pass 37_C Kraft MG (version 2) (version 2) ...
CTGCGGGTTGGCGGCGTCGCCCCCCTGCGGCACGCCCCAGATGCTGCCGTCCTGCGCGATGGAGAGGCTGTCCATCTGCGGCAGGGTGATGGGACCGCCTTCGCCCAGCACAGGCAGGCCGTCGCCGGTGGTGAGCAGGCCGCTGTCGGTGAGTTTAAGGTCGCCCCGGCGCGTATAGGCTTCGGTGCCGTCCTGCGCCTGAACGGCGAGCAAGGCATCGCCGTTCATCGCCACGTCCAGCGGATTGCCCGTTTCCGTGACCGCTCCCTGCGCCATGTCGGCGGCGATCACCTGTTCGGACGCCTGCGCCCGCGTGTCGAAGGTATCGCCCTTGATCCAGCGCGTCTCGGCATTGGCGATCTCCGCGCGGAAGCCGACGGTGTTGACGTTCGCGAGATTGTTGGAAATCGCCGCCTGCCGCGCCATCGCGCCGCGCATTGCGGTGAGTGCCGTGTTGACGAGCCGGTCCATGGGTTTGTCCTGTTTTCCTGTCCTCAACCTTCCGTTCGTCCTGCGTAGGGGCTGCGCCTGTCCAAGGACTCAGCGCCTGCTCAGAACGAACGGTTCAGTGCTTGAGAAGCGTTAGGAGCGCATGTTGACGATGGTGGTGGACAGCGTGTTCGCCGCTTCAATCGCCTTGGCGTTGGCCTGGAAGTTGCGCTGGGCGGAGATCAGGCTGACCAGTTCCTCCGTGATGTCCACGTTGGAGCGTTCCAGCGTGCCGGACTGGATCGATCCGAAAAGGCCGCTATTGGCGGTGCCGAACATCGGGTCGCCGCTGGCCGCGGTCGAATACCAGTGCGCGTCGCCGCGCTGGCGCAGGCCGTCCTGGCTGTTGAAGGCGGCCATGGCGGCCGTACCCAGATGGACGGTGGTGCCATCGGCATAGACGCCCGTGATGTCGCCATTTTCCGCCACGCCGACGCTGGAAAGCTGGTTGCCGGTTCCGCCGTCGGGCCAGTTGGTCGGAACCTTGAGATCGACGAGGTCGCCGGTGCCCAGCGTGCCGGTCGCGGTGGGCGCGCCGGTCAGGGGATCGACCGGGATCACCTGAAGCCGCGCGCCGGTGGTGTCGACGACATAACGGTCGTTCGTCACCGAAAAAGCGCCGTTGCGGGTGTAGCTGACCTGATCGTCGGCGGTGCGCTTGACGGTGAAGAAGCCTTCGCCGGTGATGGCGAGGTCCAGCGTCTTGTCGGTGCCCTGCGTCGTGCCCTGCGTGAACTGCTGGGTGATGCTCTGCACGCGGACGCCCTGGCCGGACACCTGCGTCGTGGTCTGCATCGGCGCGGCGGCGAAGATGTCGCCGAAATTGGCCTGGCTGCGCTTGAACGCGGTGGAGTTCACGTTGGCGACGTTGTTGGAGATGGTCGCAAGGTCGGTCTGGGCCGCCTTGAGGCCGGAAAGCGAGATGTAGAAGGACATGGCGTTGCTCCCTGGGTGAAAAGGATGAGGTTAAGCGAGACTGATGGCGTCGGCGGGGCTGTAGGTGCCCAGCGCGGTGATGAGTTTGGACGCGCTGCCGTCGGCGGGCGACTGGACGGCGGCGATGGCGGCCCAGCTTGCGACCCGATTGGGGTTCGCGCCGTTGACCTTGATCTGGAGCGGGCCGTCCGCGACGGTTTCGCCCGCCTCATCCTTGCCGTCCCAATAGAAATTGACGTCGCCTTTGGACTGGGCGCCCAGGTCGATGGTTTTGACCGTGTTGCCGTTGCCGTCGACCAGGTCGACCGAGACGTTTTCGGCGTCGCTGCCGAGCGTGAGCTGGCCGATATACTGGCCGGCGGCGTCGGGGGCGGCGATATTGCTTTCGACCAGCATCGACTTGCCGATCCAGCTTGCCGCGTCGCCCAGGCGCGAGCCGGTAAGCTGCGAGGCGAGGCTTTTCATCGTCGCGTTCATTTCCGCGATGCCGCTGGAGTTGGTGATGGTCGCCATCTGGGCCACCATCTGGGCATTGTCCATCGGCTCGAACGGGTCCTGCGTCTGCATCTGCGCGGTGAGCAGGCGCAGGAAATCCGCCTGCCCCATTTCCGACTTGCCGGTCGCCTTGACGGTGGAAGGGCTATAGGCGGGAATGCCCGCGCTGTCGGTGACGTTCGAGGTCGTGCTCATTTGCCGATCCTTATGGTTTCCATCATCAGCGATTTGGCGGTGTTCAGCACCTGCACGTTGTTCTGATACATGCGGGCGGTCTCGATCATGTCGACCAACTCCGCATTGCTATCCACGGCCGCTTCCCAGACATCGCCATTGGCGTCGGCCAGCGGGTGATTGGGATCGTGGCGCCTGGTGGGCTGGGCGCTGGTGGTGACGACCTGCTCCACCTTCACGGTCGACACGCCGGGGCTGTCGGTGACGGAGCGGAAAACCGGCTTGATCGCGCGATAGGCGTCCGCCGCGCTGCCCGACACATTGCCCGCATTGGCCATGTTGGAAGCGGTGGTGTTGAGGCGGACGAGCTGCGCGCTCATGGCGCGGCCGGCGATGTCGAAGACGTTCATGGGACCGGAGCCGCTCATGCTCATTCTCCCTTCAAGGCGCGGGTGATGGTGTTGATGCGGCCCTCCAGGAAGGAGAGGGTCGTGCGATATTTGACGGCGTTTTCCGCGAACAGCGTCTGTTCGGTGCTGAGTTCCACCGTGTTGCCGTCGAGGCTGGGTTGCAGGGGCACGCGGTAGCCCATGCTATCGTCGGCCGCTTTCGATACGTCGGCGGCGGATTTGCCCGCCTGCGTGGTCGCTTCCTTGAGCGCGGCGTCGAAGTCGATGTCGCGCGCCTTATAGCCCGGCGTCGAGGCGTTGGCGATGTTGGACGCGAGCAGGGACAGGCGCTGCGAGCGAAGCGCCAGCGCCTTTCCATGTATCCCGAACAAACCGTCTTCCAGCGACATTTCGTCTTCCGTCCCTTTTTGCCCCGATGGGCCTAAAACTTCGGTTCGCCCTGCCGTTCTGAAGCCTGATGGCGTGCAGTGCGGGCAATCCAGCCTGATATTCGCAAGAGCCGTGCCAATTTGCGTGGGTGACGCATCGGCAAAGGCGAAAGTGGCGGAAATCCGGGGGATTGCTTCAAGCAGGCGGCAAGGGCGGCAATTTTTTGCCGGGCGGCGGCAAGGCTTTGCCGGGCCCGGATGGAGCGGGGACTCATGATCGATATATTGGGGCATCTGTTCGATCCGCTGACCTTGGCGGCGATGGTCGCGGGGATCGGGATCGTCGCGCTGTTGCAGAATGGCGGCGCGCATTTCGCGCGCGCCTTCGCGGCGTTGCGTCCGCTGGTGACGGCTGATCCCGCGCGGGATCGCGACGCGGCGCGGGCGGCGATGCTCAGGATCGACCAGGTGGCGCAGTTGCGCGGGCTTTCCTGCACGGACCGGGTCAAGACCGCCGATCCCTTCCTTTCCGAAGCCGCGCGCCGCCTCGCCAATTGCGAGAAGGTGGAGCAGTTCGAGCTATGGGCCGCGCAGGCGCTGGCGGATCGGGGGCAGAGGCACGCGGCGGTTCGCAATGTGTGGCTGTCGGTCGCCGACGCCGCGCCCGCGCTGGGCATGGCGGGGACGATCATCGGCCTGATCGGCATGTTCGCGGCGATGGACGATCCGGCGAAGCTGGGGCCGTCCATGGCGCTCGCGCTGCTGACGACGCTCTATGGCGTGGTGATCGCGAACATCGTCGCCGCGCCGGTTGCCGCGCGGCTCGCCGACCTGTCCGAGCGGGAACTGGCCTGGCAGCAGGAAGCGGTGACGCGGATGCTGGCCATTGCGCGGCGCGAAAATGCGCCGCTGCGCCGTGCGTCGATCCGCGAGGTCGCATGAGCGCGCCTTCCATAGCCAGACGGAACCGATGGGCGGTCAGCTTCGCCGATCTTCTCCTATTGCTGCTGGCCTTCTTCGTGCTGTTGCAGGCGAGCGGGCAGCGGCGCGACGTCATGCTGGCGGGCCTGAGCCAGCAATTTGGCGGGCGGCCGATGCGGCAGGGGATCGAACTGCGCGCGGCGGAGCTGTTCGTGCCGGGCGAGGCGCTGCTGACGGGCGCGGGCAAGGCGCGGTTGACGGCCATTGCCCGCGAATTTTCGCGGGAGAGCGGCGGGATCGAGGTCCGCAGCCAGGGCACCGACCCGGCGCGGCAGCGGTTCGATGATTGGGACCTGGCGGCGGCGCGGCTGGGCGCGGTGGCGCGGGCCTTGCGGGCCGAAGGGATTGCGGGCAGCCGTCTGGCGATCCGGGGACTGGATCAGGCCGAAGGGAAAGCGGGGCAGGGACAGGTCATCCGCATCGCGGCGAAGTCCGACTGAGGCGTTCCGCCGGAATTGGCACGGATATTGCTGAAATACACGAAAGACATCCGCATTCGGAGACTTATCGTGTTGAAACTGTCCACTTTCTGCCTTGCCGCCTTCGTCATGACGAGCGCCGGACCGGCGCTGGCGCAGCAGAAATTCGAGAATCTGGACCGGATCGACAGTCTGGTGGCGATGACCGTGGGCGCCAATCTGGGCGAGCCGGGCGGACCCGCCGCGCCGGTCGACCGGCGGCTCAAGCTGGCGGCCTGTCCCACCACGCCCAATGTCGAGGGGCCGGTTTTCGGCGCCGCGATGGTGAAGTGCGATGCGCTGGGCTGGCGCGTCCGGGTGCCTTTGGTCCCCGGCGGCGCGGCGGCGGCGTCCGGGCCGGTGGCGCGCTATGGCATGGCGAGCAGGCCGGCGCCGAAGGAAAGCGCGGTCAAGCGCGGCGATCCCGTGCAATTGATGGCGGGCAATGCGGTGTTCAGCGTGTCGCGCATGATGGTGGCCGATGAAGATGGCGCCATCGGCGAGACGATCCGCGTGCGCGAGGACAGGAAATCGTCGCCCATTTTGGCGCAGGTCGTGGAAATGGGAATTGTGCGCGTTCCGGGATTTAATGATTTTTGAACTTGTCCGTTATAGACGGTAGGGACGAGTGAAGGATTGAACCCATGATCAAGTCAGTTGGCCAGAGCCTGAGCGCCGCAGTCGAAGCTTCCCGCATCCGGGATGGCGGCAAGGTGCGCGCATCCTCCGTGGGCACGGCTGGCGCGCCCGCTTCATCGGCGGCTTCGGCAAGCCCGGCGGCCCGCATGGCGGCGCAAGGCGCGCCGGTCGACATGGATCGCGTCGCGGCGATCAAGGCGGCCATCGCATCGGGCAATTATCCGGTCGATCCGGCCGCGATCGCCGACCGGATGCTGGCGCTCGACCTGCCGGTCGCGGGATAGTTCATGCCGCTCGGCCTTGCCGCCCTCGATCATCTGCGGACCGCCTGCGAGGATTTGCGGGCGGTGCTGGACGGATATGATGCCGCCGCGATCGACGCGGCGGGCGCGAAGGTCGGGCAGGCGGCGGCGTCTGTGCGGGCCATCGGAGCATGGCGTTCCGAACCGGATGTGACGGAGCGGCTGAAAGCCATCGCGACTCTGCTGGAAATGGCGCGGGTGCGGACCCGGGTGCTGTCCGATCGCGCGAATCAGAAGCTGAATGTCCTGGCGGTCCGTGGCGCGGAAAATGCGCCGCTGGTCTACGGGCGTTAGATTTTTCTTTCTCGCCAATAATGGGAGAGGGCGTCTTCGGGCGCTTTTTTTGTGGCTGATGGGTTTCGGGCGTGAGCGGACATAGCCCAGCGAAGTCGGGATTGGCGGAGCGTCCGCCTTCCCCCCAAACCATGCGCCAGCACGCTCGATCATCCGCCTCTCCGAATAACGCACCGAATTTTCTTGCGGGCGCGTTAACCAAATATTGGCATAAGGCTTGCTCTAATGATCCCCGCTAGCAAAGGGGATTGTTCACAGTGTCGGCATTCGCGGACATCACGGTAACGGGGGCTTCGGCCGGCAATCGCGTCACCAACGCGATCGCCATGGCTAGCCGCAGGACGGGCGTCGATTTCGGCTACCTGCTGGGGCAGGCGAAGATCGAAAGCAGCCTCAATCCCAATGCGCGCGCGTCGACGTCGTCCGCGCTGGGCCTTTATCAATTCATCGACCAGAGCTGGCTCGCCGTCATCGACAAGCATGGCAGCGAATATGGGCTTGGCTGGGCCGCCGATGCGGTCAGTCGGGGCAGCAACGGCCGCTATTATGTGTCGGACCCGAATTTGCGGCAGCAGATACTGGATCTGCGGAGCCATCCGGAGACGGCTTCGGTCATGGCGGCGGAACATGCCGCGGACAACAAAGCCTATCTGGAACAGCGGCTGGGCCGTGAAGCGCAGCCGGTCGATCTCTATCTCGCGCATTTTCTGGGCGTGGGGGGAGCGGCCAAGTTCCTGTCCACGCATGATCGCGCGCCGCAAGCGACGGCGGCGTCGCTGTTCCCGGCAGCGGCGCGGGCCAATCGGTCGATCTTCTACGACAGGCAGGGCAATGCCCGCAGCTTCGCCGAGATTCGCGACCGTTTCGCGGGCAAGCTGCAAAAAGGCATGGATTCGATCGGCGGCGATGTCCGCTATGCCGATGCGTCCGCGCCCCTGCCCGTCAATGCCAAGACCATTCAGCCCGCCGACTATGTGCGGATCGAAACCCAGCGCCTTGCCAGCGCGGCGGATGTCACCGTGACGCCCCAGCCGCAGACGGCGCGCCTCGCCTATCTCATGCTCGCCACCCTCGGAAGGTAACGGCTTCTCATGACTCCTGCCCAAGTCAAAGCGAAGATCTGGACGAATGCCGCCAAGGGGGCGGTGCTGCCCCTTGCGACATTGATGGTCGTGCTGTTCATGATGGTGCCCGTGCCGGCGGTGATGCTGGATATCGGGTTCATCACCAACATCATGATTTCGCTCGCGGTGCTGATGGTGGCGCTCAATGCCGCCAAGCCGCTGGATTTTTCGAGCTTCCCGACGGTGCTGCTGTTCGCGACGCTGCTGCGGCTGGCGCTGAACGTCGCGTCGACGCGCGTGGTGCTGGTGTCGGGCCATGAAGGGTCCGACGCGGCGGGGCATGTGATCGAAGCCTTCGGCCATTTCCTGATCGGCGGCGATTATGTCGTCGGCATCTTCGTCTTCGCGATCCTGATGATCATCAACCTCGTCGTCATCACCAAGGGCGCGGGGCGCGTGTCGGAAGTGTCGGCGCGGTTCACCCTCGACGCCTTGCCGGGCAAGCAGATGGCGATCGACGCGGACCTCAATGCGGGCCTGCTGACGCCGGAGGAAGCCAAGGTGCGCCGCCGCGAAGTCGCGACGGAAGCGGATTTCTACGGCTCCATGGACGGCGCCAGCAAGTTCGTGAAGGGCGATGCGGTCGCGGGCATACTGATCCTGGCCATCAACATCGTGGGCGGCATCATATTGGGCGTGGTGAGCCATGGCCTGTCGATGGGCGAGGCCGCGCAGACCTATATCGTGCTGGCCATCGGCGATGCGCTGGTGGCGCAGGTGCCCGCGCTGCTGCTGTCCATCGCGGCGGCGGCCATCGTCACCCGGGTCGGCAGCGAGCAGGATCTGGGCGGCCAGATCACCAGCCAGTTCGGTTCGGGCCGCGCCTGGGTGCCGGTGGCGGCGATCCTGGCTTTCCTGGGCGTGCTGCCGGGGATGCCGCACTTCATCATCCTGACCGCCGCCGCCGTGGCGGGGGGGATCGCATGGCAGCTTCGCAAGGCGGGCCAGCGCAAGGCGGCGGAACCCGCCCCCGCGCCGCCGCCCGCCAATCCGGCGCTGATCGAATGGGATGACGTGTCGGACGGCGCGATATTGGGGCTGGAGATCGGCTATGGCCTGATCTCGCTGGTCGATGAGCGCAAGGGCGCGCCTTTGATGGCGCGGATCACGGGCATCCGGCGGCAATTGTCCAAGGAACTGGGCTTTGTCGTGCCGATGGTGCGGGTGAAGGACAATCTGTCGCTGGAACCCAATCAATATCGCATCACCATCGCGGGCGTGGTCGTGGGCGAGGACGAGATCTGGCCCGAGGATCTGCTGGCGCTGGACAGCGGCGCGCTGGAAGGCACGGTTTCGGGGCGTGAGACGAAAGATCCCACTTTCGGGTTGGAAGCGGTGTGGATTTCGCCCGCCAGGCGCACCGAAGCGGTGATTGCAGGCTATACCGTGGTCGATCCGCCGACGGTGGTGGCGACCCATCTCAACCAGCTCATCGCCATGAATGCGAGCGAGATGTTCGGGCTGGACGAAGCGCGCAAGCTGCTCGACAACCTCAAGGACGCCGCGCCGCAACTGGTCGATGGGCTGACGCCGGGGCTGCTCAGCCTCACGCAGATTTCCGCGCTGTGCCGGGCGCTGCTGTCCGAAGGGATCGCGCTCAAGGACTTCCGCCGCATCTGCGAGGCGATGGTCGACGCGGCGCGGCCCGACATGTCGCACGAACAGCTTGTGGAAGCGGTGCGGCAGCGGATCGGCGCGCTCATCATCCAGGGCCTTGTGCCGGTGAAGATGCCGCTGCCCGTCATCACGCTGGACGGCGATCTGGAGGCGCTGCTGGCGCAGGCGATGCGGGTGGCGGGCGACGCCAGGCATCCCATCGAGCCTGCGCTCGCCAACCGCATCATCGAAGCGGTGGTGCAGGCGGCGCGGCCTCTGCTGGGGCAGGCGCGCAACTTCGCCATCGTGACGTCGCCCATTGCGCGGCGGGCGCTGGCGCGGCTGTTCAAGCCGCATCTGCCGGAAACGCCGGTGCTGTCCTTCCTGGAAATTCCCGATGGCAAGGGGGTCGAGGTCGTCGCCGTGGTCGGCGGCGAGCAGCGGCCCATTCCGCGCCATGATCCCGCACCCGCGCGCGAGCGGGTCGCCTGAGGAGACTTGATCCATGTATATGAGCAGAGTCGCCGCCGGATCGGACGTCCATACCTACGGACGGCGGGGAACCGTCAATTCGCCCGAGCAACTGGCGCGGCAATATATGCCGCTGGTCCGCAAGATCGCCTGGCATGTCCATGGCCGCGTATCGAGCGCCATCGAGATCGAGGACTTGCTCCAGATCGGCATGGTCGCGCTGGTCGAGGCGGCCAACGGGTTCGAGGATCGCGGGCTGGGTTTCGCCTCCTATGCCCAGATGCGCGTGCGCGGGGCGATGATCGACCATCTGCGGCGGCAGGCGACGCTTTGCCGGTCCGCCATGGCGCGGCGCAAGGAACTGGCGGGCGTCCGGCGCAAGCTGGAGCAGCGGCTGGGCCGGATGCCGACCGAGGCGGAAATGTCCGCCGAGATGGGGCTGGACGCGGCGACCTATCGGGAAGTCGCCGACGGGGCCGAGATGGTCCAGCATAGGAGCATGGACGAGGTCTATTCCGATCAGTCCATGTGGTTCGCCGATGTCGAGGACCGCGCCGACGATGTGATGGAGCGGGAGTCGCTGAAGGCGGCCATGGCGCAACATATCGGGGAACTGCCGCAGCGCGAGGCGCTGGTGCTGCAACTTTATTTCGTCGAGGAACTCAATCTGGAGGAAATCGGGCAGGTGCTGGACATCGGCGCGGCCCGCGTGTGCCAGATCAAGAAGGCGGCGCTGGACAAGCTGCGCGAGAAGCTGAGGGACTGGGACTGATATCGCGGTCCTGCGATGGCGGGATTGGGCCATTTCCGGCATTCAAGCCCGTCATCCCGGCGAAAGCTGGGAATGACCGCAAACCACCCTCCAAAACAGCCGCTTTGCATTAACCGTCGTTCGCCGGCCAGGTCGGCGTGATGAGCTTTCCATTGACGCTCAGGCGATAGCGTAGCGGGCGATAGCTTTGGGTGCGCCACCAGGGTTCGGGCACCTGGAAAAGTCCCTGCCGGTCCGCTTTCCCCCCCAGATCCTTGCGCGCGGTCACGGCGGCCAGCAGCGGCGCGAGCACCAGACCCGCGACCACCGGCAGCACCCAGCCGAGCGGCGTGCCGCTCCGCACAGCCAGGAAGGTGAGGCCGACGCCCAGCAGGACATGCCATTTGAACAGCCAGACCGCGGTGCCGATCGCCATGCCGTCCCGGTCGCGGGTCTGCCCGTTCCAGGCGCTCTTGCGGCCCATGAGGATGCCGAACAGGTTGATGGTCTGCGTCAGCATGGCGACCGGCGCCATCAGGATCGACAGGACGATGTCGAGCGCGACGCCCCGGCTCATCCGCGCCGCGCCGCCAAAGCCGATGCGACGGGCAGGGTCGGCGAGCGCCCATATCATCGACAGCAGCTTGGGACCGAACAGCAGCACGGCGGTCAGCGCCAGCAGCCCGCCCGACGGCAGCACGGCGCTGGCCGGCCACAGGCCCGCGACCGCGCCGCCCAGCACGACCAGGATCAGCGCCAGCCACAAGGGCGACGTGCAATAGGCCGATGCGCCGACGAACAACTGGAAACGGCTGACCGGGTGCAGCCCCTTGATCCTCGCGATCAGGGGGACGTGCTGGATATTGCCCTGGCACCAGCGCCGGTCACGGGTGGCGAGGTCGGGGAGGGACGGCGGAAATTCCTCGAAACTGTCATCGGCCGTCACCATGTGCACGTCCCAGCCGCGCCGCCGCAGCAGCGCCGCCTCGATCATGTCATGGCTCATGATATGGCCGCCGAAGGGGGCGCGGCCCGGCAGTTCGGGCAGGCCGCAGCTTTGCGCGAAGGCGCGCACGCGCAATATGGCGTTGTGGCCCCAGAACATCCCTTCGGACCCGGCCCACCAGATCATGCCGGCGGCGGAGATCGGGCCGAACAGGCGGCTGGCGAATTGCTGCCAGCGGGCGAAGAGGGTGGATGCGCCCACCACCATCGGCACGGTCTGGATCAGGCCGAGATGCGGGTGCCGTTCCATGTCGGCGGCGAGGCGCGCCATCGTCTGCCCGCTCATTACGCTGTCGGCGTCCAGCACGATCATATAATCGTAGCCGCCGCCGAAGCGCTGCACCCATTCCGCGATATTGCCCGGCTTGCGTCCGATGTTGAGCGCGCGGCGGCGATAATGGACGGCGCGGGAGAAGCTGTGGCGGATCGCCTGATAGGCCTGCCGCTCGACCTCTCCATTTTCGGCGTTGGAATCGCTCAGGATGAAGAATTCGAAGCGTTCCCCGCCCATCACCTGCGTCAGGGACCGCTCCATGATCGACAGCCGGCCCAGCACGCCCAGGAAATCCTCATTGCAGACCGGCAGCAATATGGCGGTCCGGCCGCGCAGCGGATCGCCGGGGCGCAAGGCGCGGGGCTGCACGCCGCGCCCGCGTCCGATGGTCAGCAGCAGGAAGCCGATGAAGCTGGTCGCGAAGCCGAAGGCGATCCAGGCGAAAAGGGGAATGAACAGCGCGAGATAAATGCCCTCCCACAAGGATATGCCGTCCAGCCCGATGGAAAGTCGCATTTCATGCGCCGCCATCGATGCCGGGAGAAGCGCCAGCAATATGACGAGTGCCCGCCGCGCCCAAAGGTCGATATTGAGCGGACGCGGGGATGGACTGGCCGGAGCCGAGGAAAAATCCTGCACCGGCATGGCAAGCGGCATTTCCGCCGGCACCTGTTCGAATGCCTGCGTCACGGTTGCGCCTTGCGGTTGTTCATGCGCCGGCCTTATGCCGTCCCTGCCCTTCATTCCCGTTCCGTATCCACTTGACCCCCACGCTCAACCCCCCTTGCTGCCCAAGTGTTCCGGTCATCCGCCGAGCGGATAATGCACATATTCGCTGATGGGGCGATCGCCGGAGCGGAGTTGAACCCGAATATCCGTCGCTCCGCCGCCGTGGCGCGCCACATCCAGCACGACGCGGAAGAGATTGCGCTGGCCCAGCACGGGATAGCCGGCCTTTTTGAGAAGCACGCCATGGGCCACATCGGTCCAGATTTCCGGCTTTGCATCGGTCACATCCGCGAAATCTACGACCAGCCGGTCGCGGCCTGCCTGATCGCCGCGCCCGCGCCAGACATCCGTGACCCATGCCGTTGCGGCGGATGCGGGTCTTTGCGCCGCCGACCAGTCGAGCCGGTAACTGGCATCGATCCGCCTGCCGGGGCGGACGGAGACGGAAGGGGTCCAGTAGGCGGCGATATTGTCGGTATATTCGCTGTCGGTGGGAAAGGCGTAAAGGCGCACCTCGCCCGGCCCCAGCCGCTTCGACGGCATGGCCCAGAGCGAAGGGCGGCGGTCGTAGAAGACGCCGTCGTCCTGATAATGGCTGAAATCGCGGTCGCGCTGGAGCAGGCCGAAACCGGCGGGATCGCGCTCGGCAAAGACATCGACGCGCGGCGCGGCCGGGTTGGTGAGGGGGCGGCAATGCGCCGTGCCGTTCGCGCTGGCGATGGCGAGCATGTCGCTATCGTGGATTTCCGGCCGCCAGTCGGTGCCCTGCGTCCGGTTCGCCTGATCGTACCAGAACATGCTGGTCATCGGCATCAGGCCCAGTTCCTCGATGGGTCTGCGAGGGAAGAGGGCGGCGGTCACGTCCTGCCGGATGCCCTGCGGCCCAAGCTGGCTGACGAAACGGAAGGCGCCGGTGATCGATGCGCCGTCCAGCAGCGCATGGACGGTGACGCTGTCCGCGCCGGTGCGCTCCAGCCAGAAATGGGTGAAGCGGGGAAATTCCTCTTTCCCCGCAATGGTGGTGTTGATCGCCACGGCGCGGGCGGACAGGCCGAACTGCTTTTGCGGGCTGGGCGCGCGGAAATAGCTGGCGCCCAGGAAGGAGAGCCAGTCCCCGTCCCGCGCCGCGTTCATGATGCGGAAGCCCGCAAAGCCCGCGTCGGGGCCAAGCGCGGCCACGGCATTGCCCGGCGGCGTGTCGAACATGGAGGGATCATAGCGCAGCGGCGTCGCGCGGCCATTTTCCACGATGGCGATGGAGACGGGCTGGGCGGCGTTGGCGCTCAGGGGAAAGAAACGGATGCCGGTATGGCCGGGAAGATCGCCCCAGAGCGTGCGCTCCTCCCGGAAGCGGGCCTGATGCAGGGCGTCATAATCCACCTTGGCCGCGCCGGGGTGAAGGGGCGTTTCCTGAAAGGGCGCGCGGGCCAGCCGCTGGGCCATGGCGACCAGCGCATCCCAGGAAAAGGCCTCGCCCCTGCTCTGGGCCATAAGCGGACGGGGGAGGAGGAGGGCGGCGCTGGAGGCGGCGATCATCGCGCGCCGGTCGATCATGGTCATGGCCCCATCATGGGAAGGACGGCGCGCTTTGCAAGCCATGACCCGCGCAAATGCGATGAAGCCTCCGCCCGGGGGGACGGAGGCTTCGGAAAGCTGGTCTTTGATCGAAAGGTGTCGCCTCCGGCACGGTGGGGACTGTTGATGTGCCGGAGGCTCCATGTCCGGTGAGGCGACCAGACCTCACCGTGCATTCTTATGCAAGCGGATTACTGGATCAGCTTGAGGACGTTCTGCTGGCTCTGATTGGCCTGCGCCAGCATCGCGGTCGAAGCCTGGCTCAGGATCTGCGCCTTGGCGAGAGCGGTCGTTTCCGTCGAGAAGTCGGCGTCTTCGATCCGGCTGCGGGCGTCGCTCAGGTTGGTGACGTTCGCGGTCATGTTGTTGACTGCCGATTCAAGCTGGTTCTGCGTCGCACCCAGCGTGGCGCGGGCGTTGGACACCTCCGAGATCGCCGCATCATATTGCGCCAGCGAAGCGCTGGTGGCGGCGTCGGCGAAGGTCAAGGTGTTCACGATATTCAGCTTGGAAGTCGCATCCGCGAAGTTGACCGATTTCAGCGTGATCGAGTCGGTGCTGTTGGCGCCGGTCTGGATTTTGAAGCCCGTCGCGGCGGCGGCGTTGAACAGCGCCTTGCCATTGAAGGTCGCGTTGGTGACGACGGATTTGATCTGGTCATTCAGCGCCTTCTGTTCGGCGATGATGTTTTTCTTGTCGTCATCCGAATAGGTGTCGTTGGTCGCCTGGACCGCCAGTTCGCGCATCCGCTGCAGCATGTTGCTGACTTCGCCGAGCGTGCCTTCCGCCGTCTGCGCCATCGAAATACCGTCATTGGCGTTGCGGATGCCCTGGGTCATGCCGCGGATCTGGGCGCTCATCGAGTTCGAGATCGCGAGGCCGGCGGCGTCGTCCTTGGCGCTGTTGATGCGCTTGCCGGTGGACAGGCGTTCCATCGCGGTGCTGAGCGCCTTGCTCGAAGCGGCCGAAGCGCTGGTGGCACGCAGAGCAGAGGTGTTGGTTCCGATAACAGTCATGGTGTTCCCTTTCGTTTCACATCAGGTCGCTGCCATCAGGCTGCTTGCGGCCTCGAAAGGGGATAACGGCGGGACGGGAAAAGCTTTTAGGGGCAGATGCGATTTTTCTGAAAAAGACCGCAAAACGGGCTGTTACGCGCGCGTGCCTATAAGGAGTGCGGGAAAATTGCTTGCCGGGGCGGAAAAAAATTGCCGGTCGGCGGCAAGGGGACGGCGAGGTTAACCATATGATAACCATGAAGGGCGCAAACATCGCCCTATCGAAAGGGGGCTGGAAGTGCGGGGGCACTGGCTAGCCACATATATGGGGAATGTGCATGTCGTCTCTCGACGTGAGCCAAAGGGTCTGCGCGCTGGTTCCAGGGTTGCAGCATTGGCTTGAAAATGCCTTTTTCGCCGTGCGTGCGGTGGATGCCGCCGCGCCGCGCGACCGGGATGACCGGCGCGTGCTGCTGGCGAGCGAGATCGCTCATGCGACCCATCGCGATATCCTCATCAACCTGATCGACGGCGCGCCTTCGCTGGTGCCCGCCGCCAATGGCCTGCCCGCCCGCGTGGCTTTCGGCCTGGAGGATATGGGTTTCGCCTTCGCGCTGATCGCGGAGCTGGCTCGCCCGGATGTCATCCCGGCGGTCGGTGACAGCGCCAGCGCCCGGCTGATGACGCTGGCGGGGCGGGTCGCGCGCAGCGACGCCACCGTGCTCATTCAGGGCGACACCGGCACCGGCAAGGAAGGCATGGCGCGCTTCCTTCACGCCCAGTCGGGCCGTATTTCGCGGGACTTCATCGCGGTCAATTGCGCGGCGCTGCCTGAAACCATGATGGAAGCGATGCTGTTCGGCCACAAGAAGGGCAGCTTCACCGGCGCGGCCAATGCGTCCGAAGGGCTGTTCCTGGCGGCGGACGGCGGCACGCTGTTCCTCGACGAGATCGCCGAACTGCCGCTGGCGCTTCAGGCGAAACTGCTGCGCGCCTTGCAGGAGGGCGAAGTCCTTCCCGTCGGCGCGACCCATCCGGTGCCCGTCAATGTCCGCGTGATCGCCGCGTGCAACCGCAATCTGGCCGACGAATGCGCCGCCGGACGGTTCCGTGAAGACCTTTACTGGCGTTTGAACGTCATGCCGCTGGAATTGCGTCCGCTCGCGGAGCGTCCCGGCGACATCGCCGCCATCGCCGCCGCCATGCTGCTGCGTCATCAGGATCTGGCGAAGGACGCCTTCGTCTGGCCGACTCCGCAAGCGCTGGCGAAGCTGGAGGATCATGCATGGCCGGGCAATGCCCGCGAGCTGGGCAATGTGCTCCAGCGCGCGCTGGTGCTGCGCGACGGCGCGCGGATCGACGCCGACGACCTGCATCTGGCCGCCGCGCCGCAGCCGGTTCGCCGTTCCGCGCCGATCCTGGTGCCGGACGAGCCGGTCCGCCTGCGCGACGTGGCGCGCATGTCCAAGCTGGAAGCCATCCGCCTTGCGCTGCGCGAGACAGACGGCCACCGCGCCGCCGCCGCCCGCAAGCTCGGCATTTCGGAACGCACCCTGCGCTATCGGCTGGCCGAGATGCGCGAACTGGCCGCGGCGTGAGGAATTAGAGGATGAGCAGCATCTCTCCCACTGACAGCGTGATGGCGATCCGCAACGCCATCCTTCAGAAGAACGCCGCGCTACGCGACGTCGCTTCGACCGGCAATGCCGGCGGCGTGGCCGGAACGGGCGGCGCCGATGCGACGGCGCCCGGCAATTTCACGCAGGCGCTCAAGTCCGCGCTGGATCAGGTCAATGGCCTGCAAAGTCAGGCGGGTGAAGCCGCCGCCGCCTTCGAACGGGGGGAAACGACGGACATCGCCGCCGTCATGCTGGCAAAGCAGCAGGCGTCGGTCAGTTTCGAAGCCACCCTTCAGGTCCGCAACAAATTGCTGTCCGCTTACAAGGACATCATGAGCATGCCGGTGTAATATGAGCGAGAACGCACTTACCCTCGATAGCGGCGCGGCCGCTGCTCCCGCCCTCCCGGCTGCCTCGTTCGGCGGCGGCGCGAAAGGCGTCGATGCGCTGAAGGCGCGCTTCACCGGCTTCATCAAACAGCCCGCGGTGGCGAAGAGCCTGCCGCTGCTGGGCCTGCTGGGCGTGGTTGCGCTGGCGGGCCTTGCCTGGCTGGCGCTGCGCGAACCGCCGCAGCGCGACCTGTTCCGCGCCTTGCCCGACGGGGACAAATCGGCGGTGGCGCAGGTGCTGGACCAGAACGGCGTGCGCTACAGCTTCGACAATGCGGGCGGGATGACCGTATCGCAGGACGATTATTTCAAGGCGAAGATGATGCTCGCCGCGCAGGGCCTGCCCAAGAGCGCGCCCGACGGCAACAGCATGATCGACAGCCTGCCCATGGGCGCAAGCCGCGCGGTGGAAGGCGAAAAGCTGCGGTCGGCGCGGGAAATGGACCTTGCCCGCACGATCGAGGCGATCGATTCCGTGGAAAGCGCGAAGGTGCATCTGGCGGTCGAGCCGCCCAGCGTGTTCCTGCGCGACCGTGCCAAGCCCACCGCCTCCGTCATGCTGCGTCTGGCGCAGGGACGGACGCTGACCGACCAGCAGGTCAGCGCCATCGTGCATCTGGTCGCATCCTCCATCCCGGAGCTTAATCCGCAGGATATTTCGGTGGTCGATCAAAATGGCCGGTTGCTCAGCAATAATGACGCCAATTCCGCCGACGACCGCCAGCTTGCGGTGCAGGACCGGGTGGAGGATCGCTATCGCCAGTCGGTCGTCGCGCTGCTGACGCCGATCCTGGGCGCGGGCAATTTTTCGACCGAGGTTCATGCCGAACTCAATTTTGCCGAGCGTCAGGCGACGCGGGAAACCTATCCGCAGGATGAGGCGCGCCTCCGCAGCGAGCAGGGAAGCTGGCAGTCCGACCCGCGCGGTCAGGGCAATGGCGAGGCCGGCGGCATCCCCGGCGCGCTGAGCAATCAGGCGCCGGTCAATCCGACCGTGACGCAGACCAATCCCAACGGCCAGGCCGTGCAGCAGGGGCAGACCGGAAATGGCGCGAACGCCGCCGCTCAGCCGGGCACGCCGCCCAATCCGGTCCTGAAGACCGAGGAAACCTTCAACCGCAATTTCGAGCTGGGCCGCGAAGTGTCCGTCACCCGCGACGCGGTGGGCACGGTCAAGCGCCTGTCGGTCGCCGTCGCGCTCGACAATGGCGCGGACGGCAAGCCCCGCAGCGCGCAGGAAATCGCCGCGCTGGAAGCCTTGGTGAAGGGCGCGATCGGTTTCGACCAGAGCCGTGGCGATGTGGTCGCCCTGTCCTCACGCGGTTTCGTCAAGGCGGAAGAGGTGAAGGCCCCCTGGTATGAAGCCGACTGGATGTCGCCGCTGGTCCGCAATGTGTCGGCGCTGCTGGTTGCGCTGCTGCTGATCTTCGGCATTGGCCGCCCGCTGCTCAAGCGCCGCGCCGCCGCGCAGGAGGCCGCCGCCGCTGACGCCGCCGCAAACGGCCAGCGCATCGGCCGGGAGATTTCCGGCGAACTGACGCGCCATGCCGCCGAACATCCCGGCGAGGGGCGGCCGATCACGCTCGACATGATTTCCTCGGCGCCCGACTATAGCCAGCGCGCCGATCTGATCCGCAATTTCGTGAAGCAGGACCCGGACCGGGCCGCGCTGGTCGTGCGCGACCTGCTCAAGGAGGGGAAGAAGGAAAATGCCTGAGGCCGCCTCCGCAACTCCCGCGGCGCTGAAAGGCAGCGCCGCCGCCGCCGTCCTGCTGATGCTGTTCAACGAGGATGAGGCCGCGCAGATCCTCTCGCGGCTGGAGCCGGACGAAGTGCGCCAGCTCGGCAACGCCATGTATGACGTCGCCGATGTCGAGGTGGACGAGGTCAACCAGGCGCTCGACCATTTCGTTTCCAAGGCGAAGAAGCGCACCACCATCGGCTATGGCGCGACCCAGCATATCCGGGGCGCGATGACCAAGGCGCTGGGCGAGGAACGCGCCGAAACCATATTGGCGCGGATCACGCCGCCGACGCGCTCGACCCAGCTTGAGATGCTGAAATGGATGGATGCGAAGGAGATCGCGTCCCTGATCGAGGCGGAGCATCCGCAGATCATGGCGATCGTGCTTGCCCATCTGGAAGCGCCCGTCGCGGCCGATGTGCTGCAACTGCTGCCGGCAGAATATCAGGAAGAGATCGTCTATCGCATCGCCACGCTGGGGCCGGTTTCCAACGAGGCGCTCGACGATCTGGAACAGCTTCTGATGCGCGGCCCGGCGACCAAGAAGCAGGGCGCGGCGTCGCAGCGGGGCGGCACCATCGAGGCCGCCGCCATCATGAACAATGTCCGCAAGGATAATGAGCAGCGCATCATCAAGGCGCTCGCCAAGCGGGACAAGATGATCGCCCAGACCATCGAGGAGGAGATGTTCGTCTTCGACAACCTCATCGACATGGACGACAAGAATCTGGGCACGCTGATGCGGACGGTGGACAGTCAGGTGCTGGTGGTTGCGCTCAAGGGCGCGAACGAGGTGCTGAAGGCGAAGATCTTCGCCTGCATGTCCGCCCGCGCGGCCCAAGCCATCGCCGACGAGATCGAGGAGCGCGGGCCGATCCGCCTGGCCGAAGTCATCGACGCGCAGAAGCTCATCATCGGCACCGCGCGGCGCATGGCTGACGCGGGCACGATCATGCTGGGCGGCAAGGGGAACGACTTTGTCTAATTTCTGGGCGGCCGAGAGCGGCAGCGACATCGCCAGCATCCCCGTCGCGGGTGTGGCGCGGATCGAAAGCAGCGGTTTCCGCAGCCTCTACACCGCGCCACCGGGCGCGCAGACGCAGGCGATGCGGATGGCGGCCCATGCCGATGCGGAACCGGACGGCGATCCGCTGGAGCAGGCGCGGATCGAAGCCTTCGCGCAGGGGTTCGATGAAGGCTGCCGCGTGACCGAAGAGGGCATGGCCAGCGATGCGGAAGCGCGCAACCGGCTGACCGACGCGCTGGAGATGCTGACGCCCGCGCCCAGCGGAACCCTGGCCACGATGCTGTCGGCCACGGTCATCCGGCTCGTCTCGCAGATCGTGGGCGAAGTGGCGATCGACGCGGAACTGCTGCAACAGCGGTGCGAAACCATTGCCGGGTTCATCGACGAGAATGAGGGCAAGAGCGCCCTGCACCTGCACCCCGACGACATGCCGCTGGTGGATGGCGGGCAGGTCGGCGTGAAGCTGGTCGCCGACGCGTCGATGAGCCGGGGCTGCGTGCGGCTCGATACGGCTGACGGCTGGGTCGAGGATGGGCCGGACGTGCGTCTGGCGCGGCTGCGGGCGCTGCTGGACGACATGGAGGGCCGTTCATGAAAGGAGATTGGGCATGATCCGGGCCGCGATCGCCCAGGCGGAGACGCTGTTCGATCATTTGCAGGTGCAGAACCGCCAGCCGCGTCATGTGGGGCGGCTGGTGAGCCATGATGCCGGGATGCTGGAGGTGACGGGTTTCCGCCGCCCCATCGGTGCGGGCGCGCGGGTGATCGCTTCGGATGGAACGATCGCGCGGGCGGAGGTCGTGGGTTTCCGGGGGGAACGCACATTGCTGGTGCCGCTCGACAATGGCGCGCCGCTGGAAAATGGCGCGCGGGTCGAGCCGGACAGTCAGGCGAACATGGTGCAGGTCGGCGAAGGGCTGATCGGGCGTGTCATCGACGCCATGGGCCAGCCGCTCGACCGCAAGGGCCCGATCATCGCGGGCGGAAGCTGGCCGCTGAACGGCGTTCAGGGCAATGTGCTGGATCGCGGGCGCGTGACTGAGCCTTTTGACCTCGGCGTGCGGGCGGTCAATGCGCTGCTGACTGCTGGGCGGGGACAGCGGATCGCCATCATCGCGGGATCGGGCGTCGGCAAATCCGTGCTGATGGGCCAGATGATCGCGGGCGCGGAAGCGGATATCGTGATCGCGGGCCTGATCGGCGAGCGCGGGCGCGAAGTCAGCGATTTCCTCGAAACCAAGCTCAAGGGCACGATGCACAAGAGCATCGTCGTCGCGGTTCCGGCCGATCATCCGCCGATCCTGCGCCTGCGCGCGGCGGCGCGGGCGACGGCCATCGCCGAATATTTCCGGGCGCGCGGCAAGAAGGTGCTGCTGCTGATCGATAGCCTGACGCGCTGCGCCCATGCCCAGCGGGAAATCGGACTGGCGCTGGGCGAACCGCCCGCGATGAAGGGCTATCCCCCTTCGGCGCTGGCGCTGATCCCGCGTCTGGTCGAGCGGGCGGGCGTGGATTCGCGCAGCGGCGGGTCGATCACGGCGCTATATACGGTGCTGGCCGATGGCGACGATACGGACGATCCCATCGTGGATGCGGCGCGGGCCATTGTGGACGGCCATTTCGTGCTTTCCCGCCATCTGTCGGAGCAGGCGATCTTTCCCGCCATCGACATCGGCAAGTCCCTCTCGCGCGTCATGGCCGATGTGGTGCCGGACGAGCATCGCATAGCGGCGGCGGCCTATCGGCGGCTTTGGGCCGCTTATGAGGAAAATCGCGACCTGATCCTGATGGGCGCCTATCGCCCCGGCAATGATCCGGTGATCGACGAAGCGGTGCAGCGGCGGCAGGAAATCCTGGACTTCATCCAGCAGGACCAGAAAAGCCGCGTCGACCTTTCCACCAGTGCTGACGCGCTGATGGCGGAGTTCGGGGCGTGAAGGGCCTTGTCGCCCGCCGCCAGCGCGTGCTGCGCGTGCGCCATGTGCAACATGCCATGGCGGCGGCGGAAACGGCGCGCGCGCGGGACGAGGCGGAGGGCATCGCCCATAATGCCGAACGCCTGCGCCGGGTACGGAGCGACCTGTTCCAGACCGAGGGTGCGGCGAACGGCGCGTCCTTCGCGGCGATGCAGGAGTTGGCGGGGCGGCTGGAGCAGGCGGGACGCCAGCTCGACGGAGCGCTCTATGATGCGCGGCGCAAGGTGGAGGTGAAAGAGAATCTCAGCCTCGCGGCGAACCGCGACAAGGAAATCGCGACACGATTGAAGGACCGCGCTCGGGCGGACCTGGAAGAATGGCGTGAAAACCGGCTGGCGGCGCTGCCAAGCTATCGCCGGATGCAACGCAGGGGAGATGCGTGACATGACCATGTTGACCAGTCTCAAGACGCTTTTGTTTTCCTCCGCCGCGATGAAGATGCCTCTGGTTGGTGACGGGTCCGGCGTGGCCCTTCCGGCGGGGGAGGTTGATTTCGCGGCATTGCTGAACGGTTCCATGAAGGGGGATGTCGCGGTTTCCGATACCCCGGCGTTTTCCGCCGGAGCGACCGCGAAGGAGAGGATCGTGGACGCAGGGGCGGATGTTGCCGTGCCCCCTCCCGCCGCGCCGCCCGCGACTGACGCCCCATCCATTGCGCCTGAGATGCTGGAAGAGCCGGTCCTTCCGGCTATCCCATCCATCGTTCCGGATATTTCCGCGACTGTAGAGCAACCGGTCGCAGCCGTGCCGCCTGTGGGAACGCCGGTGGACGACGCGGAGAAGGGCGAAGCCCCGGACCAGACCGCTGTTTCCGGTGCCGGGATCATCGCGGATTACAAGCCCAGGACCGCCGTGGAACATTTGCCGGAGCAGCCCGCGATGGCCCGTCCCGTCCCGGACGACAAGATCGATGAGGCCGAACCCGTGGAGGGCGGAGAACCGGCTGACGAAAATGAGGTGAAGGAAACGGGCGAGGATGTGGCAGCGGTCGCTCCGCCGACTGTCCCTGCCCAGCCAGTGATCGTCGCGCCTGTGCCTGAAATGGTGCGCCCTGCTCCTGTCGATCAGCCTGTGATGCCTGCGAAAGAGGTCAAGGTGGCGGTTTCCACGCCGTCCGTTCCTGCACCGGCGGGGACGGTGCGCCCGTCGAGCAAGCCGGAGGTTGCTGCTCAACCGCAGGCAGAACCCGCCGTGCCGAATGACGGAACTCAAAATACCGTTTTGGCGGACAAGAAGCCGTCGATTGCTCCTGGCGAAGTCACCAGCAAGGAGGCGCTGTTATCGCCCGATGAGGCGGTGGCCTCTCCCGTGATCGGAACAGTTTCGCCGTCCGCCGCGCCCGCCGGTAAATTGGCGCGGTCGGAAGCCCTTTCGCTGCTCCAGATGGTGCGCGAACAGTTTGCGCGGACTTCTCCTGAAACCGCGCGCGTGCCTGAAGCGATGGCGGCGGCGGCGCATAAAGGCGGACGGGATGGTAAGCCGATGATCCCGGAACCCGCCATGCCGCCCGCGATAGCTGTCAGTGATGCCGATCATGCGGGCGCAACGGCTTCCGCTCAACCGCAGCCTGTGGCCACCGGTGTTCCGGCTCCTGCGGTCGCCGCCGTGATGCCGACCATCGATGTCGGTGCATCGCTGGGGGCGCAGGTGGTCGATATGGGCGTGTCCGGGCAGTGGATCGACGGTCTGGCGCGCGACATTGCCGGGCTGGCGCAGCATGGCGCGCATGGACGCTTCCAGATCAACGCCAGTCAGCTGGGGCCGGTTCAGGTCGACATCCGGCAGGGCGCCGATGGCGCTGCCGTCAGCCTGACGGTCGCCAATGAGGCGGCGGAGATCGCCCTCAAGCAGGACAGCGATCGCCTTCGGCTGGATGCGGGACTGGCGGCCGTTCGTATCGCCGACGTGAAGATCGAGCGCGCGCCGCATGTGGCGGAAGCCGCCCGCCCGGACGGCGCGGGACAATCCGGCAACCAGCAATCGGGGCAACAGCAGCCGGGGCAGCAATCCTCTTCGCAAGGGTCTGCGTCAGGCTGGCAGGGGGCAGGGCAGGGCGCCGGGCAAGGCATGGCCCAGTCGGAACGCCAGGGCCAATGGCAAGCGCGGGAAAATATCGCCTCCGGCCTTAAAGCAAGCCCCGACCGGGCCGTTATTAACCAAAAGGACGCAGGCGACGGCGCGGGCGATGCCCGCCGCGCGCGCTATGCGTGACCAATCATTTCCGGGGAACATGAACCATGAGCGATGAGGCGAAGGCCAAGAAGAAAAAGGGCGGGAGCATGAAGATGATCGTCATGCTCGTCATCGCCACGCTTGTCGGGGGCGCGGGGGCCGCCGGCGGGCTGTATGCGGCCGGTTTCTTCTCGCACAAGGAAGAAGGCCCGAAGGAAGATCCGAACAAGCCGGTGCTCGTGCTGGCGGGCGAAAATGCCGAGGAAGTGGCCAAGGCGCACGGCATGGGCGGTGCAGGACATGGCGGCGGCGCGGCCGTCGCGGGCCATGCGCCGGGCAAGGGCATCGACCTGCCCACGCCGACCAATCCCGCCGCCTATCAGGCGACCTATTTCCAGTTGCAGACGCCCTTCACGTCCAACATGTCGGACAGCGACGCCTTCGCCCAGATCGCGCTCGCCGTGTCGACCTATTACGACATGCGCGTGATCGAGGCGATCAAGACCCATGAAATGGCGATTCGCAGCCAGGTGCTGATGCTGCTCGCACAGCAGCCCGAAGCCATGCTGGCGACGCCCGAGGGGAAGAAGCAGCTCCAGACCCGGATCAAGGGCGTTATCAACGATGTTTTGAAGCAAAAGACGGGCTATGGCGGCGTCGATAACGTTTATTTTACCAATTTCGTTATTCAATAGTGCTGCCTGAACGTCGGGAAGTCCCCTGACGAACGGGTTGGGGACTTTCATGAACGACGTTCAATCCTATGCATTGGGACGCGGGGAATCGCAGGCTCCGGTCATGCTGTCCGGACTCGACCGGCTGGGCGAAAAGCTCGGCCGGCGCATCCGCACGCTGATCGAGCCGATTTCCGGCATCCGCCCGCATGTGACCGCCGAAGCGACGCGCGTGCTCGACTTCGGCCAATGGTCGGCCGAACTGCCGGATTTTTGCAGCATGTCCTTCTATCGCCTGGCTCCGCTCAAGGGGCAGATGCTGCTGCGGATGGATGCGGCGATGATTTCCGTGCTGGTCGACTGCTTCTATGGCGGCGTCGGCAACCGTCCCATGCCCTCCCGGGGAGAGTTCACGCCCACCGAAGACCGCCTGATCGCGCGGATCGCGGAATCGCTCGTGACGCGGCTGGTGGAATGCTGGAGCGAGGTGATCGCGTTGGACGCGGGGCTTGCCGCGCGGGAGACGGGGCTGGGCTTCGCCGCCGTCGCCCAGCCGGGCGACCAGATGGTGCTGCAACGCTTCACGCTTAGCCTCAGCCGGAATCACGAATGGCCCATCGACCTTCTGTTTCCGCTGTCCGCCCTGCGCGGCGTGGAAGCCTTGATGGGTGTCAGGATGCCCATCGACGAGGAGCATGTCGATCCCGTCTGGCAGGCGCGTATCGCCCGCCGGATGCAGGACATCCGCCTGCCCGCCCGCACCGTGCTGGCGCGGCCCAATCTCTCGCTCGCCGATCTGATGCAATTGAAGACGGGCGACGTCATCCCCGTGACCATCGGGCGCAGCCTGCCGCTGATCGTGGGCGACCGCATCGTCGCGCACGGGACCATCGGCGAACAGGACGGGCGCGCCGCCTTCCAGATCGAAAAGCTTGCACAAGGATCGGATCAATGAGTGACATGACAGAAGCGCCGCGCATGGACCGGCATGAGGATGCCGCTGTCGGCATGACCGCCAATCGCCAGTTCAAGCTGCTGGCGGACATTCCCGTCCGCATGTCGGTGGAGGTGGGATCGACGTCCCTGCGCCTGGCCGAGGTCATGGACCTGGCCGAAGGCTCCATCGTGGAACTGGACCGGCAGGCCGACGATCTGCTCGATATCATGGTGAACGGCGCGCTGATCGCCAAGGGCGAGGTGGTGACGGTCAACGGCCGCTACGGCATCCGCATCGTCGATATCGCCGCCACCGAAACGCGTCTGGCGGGCGTCGAGCGGCGCGGCTGACGGCAGACGCGAGCGTTTTCGCTTGCGTTGCGGGCCGTTCTTGCGGATCGGATGGCGCATTAACCATAGTCGCGGGGCCGCTTCATGTTCTGGTATTTCGTCAAACTGCTGATCCTGCTGCCGCTGGTCGGCGGCATGGCCTTCGGCGCGCTGTGGCTGTGGCGCAAATATCAGCCCGGCATGATGGCGGGGCAGGACCGCCGGTCGCTCAAACTGCTTGAGGCATTGCCGATGGGGACGTTCGGCAAGCTGGCGGTGGTGGAGTTCGAGGGGAAGAAGATCCTGCTGTCCGTCACGCGCGGGCGGATCGAGAAGATCGCGGAAGGCGATCCGTTCCGTGCGCGTTAAGACGCTTCTGATCGGTTTTGCGCTGCTGGGGGGCGGGTTGCTGCTTGCCCATCCGGCGCTGGCGCAGGCGGTTCCGGCGGCACCCGTCGACAATGGCGGGGCGTTGAGCCGCGCCATGGGGCAGATTTCCGGCGACGGCCGTCCGCTGTCGCTGAGTTTGCAGATACTGGTGCTGATGAGCCTGCTGACGGTGCTGCCGTCGCTGGTGCTCATGATGACCAGCTTCACGCGCATCATCATCGTGCTGTCGCTGCTGCGGCAGGCGCTGGGCCTGCAACAGACGCCGCCCAATCAGGTGCTGGTGGGCCTCGCGCTGTTCCTCTCGCTGTTCGTGATGCGCCCGTCCATCGACCAGATCAACGCGCAGGCGTTCGATCCCTATGGCAAGGGCCAGATTTCCATCGAGGAAGCGGTGGGCCGCTCCGGCAAGGTGCTGCACGGCTTCATGGTGAAGCAGACGCGGGAGACGGACCTCAAGCTGTTCGCCAACATGGCCGAAGCGCCCGCTTTCCGGTCGTCCGCCGACATTCCCTTTTCGATCCTGCTGCCCGCTTTCGTGACGAGCGAACTCAAGACCGCCTTCCAGATCGGCTTCATGATCTTCCTGCCCTTCCTCATCATCGACCTTGTCGTGGCGTCCACCTTGATGGCGCTGGGCATGATGATGCTGTCGCCGACGATCATCTCCATGCCGTTCAAGCTGCTGCTGTTCGTGCTGGTCGATGGCTGGGCGCTGACCATGGGGTCGCTTGCCGGCTCCTTCGCGACATAGGGCCGGACCGATGGAGAACGCCGATTTCTTCATGGGGCTGGCGCAGCAGGCGCTGTGGATCACGGCGCTGGCGGCGGCGCCGATCCTGATTCCGGCGCTGATCGCGGGCGTGCTGATCGGCATGGTGCAGGCCGCGACCTCCATCAACGAACAGACATTGAGCTTCATTCCCAAGATCATCGTCGTGTGCGCCATGCTGGCGCTGTTCGGCGGGTCGATCATGGTGCTGGTCGCGGACTTCACCCGTGAGATATTCGAGCGGATACCGGACCTTCTCCAATGATCGCACCGGGCTTTGCGGGCGTGGAGACACAGCTCTGGATCTGGCTGATCGCGATGATCCGGCCCGGAGCGGCCTTTATCGCCGCGCCGGTATTCGGCGCGCCCGCGGTGCCGTTGCAGTTGCGGCTGATCCTGTCGCTGGCGCTGGGGCTGGCGGCGCTCAACGCCGTGCCGATCCATCTGCCGCAGGACGGCGTGGCGAGCTTCGAAGGCGTGATGCTGGTCGCGGGGGAAGTGCTGGCCGGGCTTGCCATGGGGTTCGCCGTGCAGATCGGCTATGCCGCCGCCTTCGTCGCGGGGGAGGCGATCGGCAACAGCATGGGCCTGGGCTTTGCCGCGATGGTCGATCCGCAATCGGGCCAGTCGACACAGGTGGTGGGGCAGTTCCTGTCCATCCTCGCAACCTTCCTGCTGCTCGCCATGGATGGGCATCTGATGCTCGCGAGCTTCGTGGTGCAAAGCTATCAGGCGCTGCCGCCGGGCGCGGCGATGCTGAGCAACGATGCGGTGTGGCACCTGATCGAATTTGGCGGGGCGCTGCTGGGGGCGGGCGTGACCATCGCCCTGCCGGTGGGTTTCGCGCTGGTGCTGGTGCAGATCGTCATGGGGATGCTGGCGCGGACCGCGCCTTCGCTCAACCTGTTCGCCGTCGGGATGCCGGTTGCGCTGATGGCGGGACTGGTGCTGCTCGCCATCGCCACGCCGGTGATGGGCGAGGGTATCGCCGCCGCGCTCAAGGCCGGGCTGGAGCAGGCCCAGTCGATCGCGGAAGGACGCTGAGCCATGGCGGAGGGCAATGGCGGCGAAAAGACCGAAAAGCCGACACAGAAGAAATTGCAGGACGCCGCCAAGAAGGGCGACATCCTCCAGTCCCGCGAACTGGGAACCGCGCTGGTGGTGATGGCGGGAATCGGCTGGCTGGCGGTGATGGGGCCTTCGCTTGTCGAGGCTTTGTCGCACATGCTGATCGAAGCGCTGCGTTTCCGGCGGGAGGATATCGTCGACTTCGCGCCTGCCGACCGGGGCATGGCCCTGTTGTCGGGGATCGCGCTGCCGGTGGGCGGCATATTGCTGGCGACGTTGATCGCCGCCATCGCCGCGCCCGCGCTGCTGGGATCGCTGGGGTTTCGGCCGGGAGCGTTCGCGCCCAAGGCGTCGAAGCTCAACCCGGCATCGGGCCTCAAGCGCATATTCGGCGTCAACGGCCTTATCGAACTGATGAAATCCATGGCGAAGGTCGGCCTGCTCGGCGCGATCGGGCTGTGGGTGATCTGGGACCGGCTGACCGCCATCGTGGGCCTGGGCAAGGCCGGGGTCGCGCCCGCCATGTCGAGCCTGGGCGACATGTTCATCATGACCTGCCTCATCATGGCGGGCGGGCTGTTCCTGATCGCGGGGATCGACGTGCCCGCGCAGATCTTCCAGCGGGGCAAGCGCCTCGCCATGTCGAAGCAGGACTTGAAGGACGAGAACAAGGAAAGCGAAGGATCGCCCGAACTGAAAGGCCATATCCGCCGCAAGCAATATGAGGTGCTGAACGGTTCCACCCGCAAGGCCGTGGCCGAAGCCAGCGTCATCATCACCAACCCGACCCATTTCGCGGTCGCGCTGCGCTACACGCCGGGGCAGGACGCCGCGCCTGTGGTGGTGGCGCGGGGATGCGATGCGATTGCCGCCGCGATCCGCGATCTTGCCGACCAGAACGGTGTGCCGGTCATGCAGTTTCCCGAACTCGCGCGCGCGATCTACTTTACCTCGCGCGCGGGGCAGATCGTCAATGAAGGGCTGTATATGGCGGTCGCGACGGTATTGGCGTTCGTCTTCCGCGTGGAAAACCGCATGGCGAGCGAGATGGACCGGCCGTTCATCAGCGTGCCCGACGACCTGCGTTTCGACGCGGACGGGCGGAAGGTTTGATGGCGGGGTAAGCCGGTGCGATGGATAGTGGTGTGGGATGACGGATTGGGGCCGGCCAATTACAACCATGGCCGCACCATGCATTCGCAAGCCGCACCACCGCCAAAAAAATCGCCATGGTGAATTAAAGTTTAGCTGAACTCGTCCGTATTCCCTTCATGGGGACGCATTAGGATGGTGCGTCATGAACGAGTATCTTTCGAAGACCGAGATATCGTCTGTCGACCGGGTTTCCTCCCGGACCCATGCTGTGCCGGCCGTTTCGGCGGCCCAGTCCGCAACCGTAAGGCCGGACCATGGCGATGCGGCAGCCTCTCGCGGGCGCGCTCCCGTCCCGCCCGCCAGCGATCGGGCGGCTCTCGACGATGAGGTCGCCAGCGCGGCGGAATATGCGCGCATTCACGCGGAAATCGCCGACATCATGGCGGACGTGCGGGCCGGCGCATCGGTCACGGTCGAAGCGGCGGCGTTGGAAATCCAGTCCATGCTGCCGACGCCCACCGTCATCGTGCCGCTCCCTCCCGCCAGCAAGGAAGCGGTGGAAAGCACGGTGCTGCTCGCGCGGCGGCTGGCGGAACAGTCCCGCTACGCCCATGCCGCGCAGGCGCATCTGCGGCGCGGGACAGTGGACCAGATCCTGTCCGCGGTCGTTTGAAGGGCGCTTTTTCCGCCGTCCGGCATTCCACGAAAATCTTTCCTAAAGGTCTGTGCGCTAGGGCCGTTCTTCTATTCTGAAAGGACGGGCACATGGCTTCGATTGGCAGCAGCATCTCAAGCGCTCTGGGCGTCGGGTCCGGCATCGATACGGGCGCGCTGGTTTCCAGTCTGGTCAGCGCCGCCCGCGATCCCAAGCAGCAGGTCATCACCAGCCGCCAGAACCTCAATAGCGCGCGCATTTCCGCGCTGGCTTCGGCGTCCAGCTCGCTCGACACCTTTGCCGATGCGCTCAATAGCCTGCTGTCGGGCACCGGCTATTCCGGCGTGCCCGCTTCCAACGATCCCAGCATCGCGGCGGTCAGCGCCCTGCCGGGCGGCACGCCGCAGGGCCTGCCCGCGCAGCTTCAGGTGCAGCAGCTTGCCGCCAGCCGCACGCTCGCGACCGCGCCGGCCCCGAATGTGTCGGCCACCTCCCTCGTCGGGGCGGGCACGCTGACCCTGACGGTGGGAAGCGGCACGCCCAGGGATATCGTCCTCACCGCATCGAGCACCTATGCCGATCTGGTGAGCGCCATCAACGCCAGCGGAACCGGCGTCACCGCCTCGCTCGTCACCGATACGCAGGGCACGCGGCTGGTGATGAAGGGCGCGACCGGCGAGGCGAACGATTTCTCGCTGACCGCCGATTCCACCGCGCTGGAACCATTCGCCTGGTCGAAGACGGGGCCGAACGCCAATTCCGCCTTCACGTCCGTTTCCACGGCGCAGGATGCCGTCATCCTGCTGGACGGCGTGGAGCAGCATTATGCGACCAACACCGTCGACACGGCCATTCCCTATCTGCGGATCGACCTTAACAAGGCGTCGCCGAACACGCCGGTAACGCTCGCCACGACCGAGCCCACCACGTCGATGCGCGACCTGATGGTCGAGTTCGTCAACGCCTACAACACGCTGATGAAGGCGTTGAACACGGCGACGGCGAAGGGAGCCGATTCCTCCGGCGCGGGCGTGCTGAACGGCGAATCGTCCATCCGCGACATGAAGCGCCAGCTTTCGCAGATGACGTCGGCGGCGCTGTCCCCCACCGGCACATACAGGACGCTGGCGGACCTGGGCATTGCGACCAATCGCGACGGCACGCTGACGCTGGACACCAAGGCATTGGACAAGGCGATGGCGGCTGATCCGTCCGCGATCACGCAATTGCTCAATCCATCGGTCAAGTCGGACAGCAATCCGGGTCTGGCCGGCCTGATGGACAAGGTGCGCGACAGCATCCAGAAGAAGGACGGTCCCCTCGCCAGCGCGCAGAGCAAATATGAGGCGCTGGCAAAGAGCCTGTCCGAGCAGCTTGAGAAACTCAGCGACCAGATGACCGACTATCAGGCGCAGCTCACGAAAATCTACACGGCCATGGAAACGCGGTTGACCGCGCTCAAGGCCACCCAGAGCTATCTGCAGCAGCAGATCGACGCCTGGAACAACAGCGACAATTAAGCAGGGACGCACAGGGCGATGTTCTACAATCAGGGATATGCAGGCAATATGGCGGCGCGGCGTTATGCGGCCGTCCATTCGGGCGCGCGAACCGAAGGCGCGACGCCCCATGCGCTGGTGAAGATCCTGTTCGACGAACTGCTGATCGCGCTGGACGCCACCGTGCTGGCCGAGCGGCAGAACGACCGGCTGAAGGTTTCGGACAAGCAGGCGCGGGCCATGTCGATCCTCTTCGCGCTCGAATCGAGCCTCGATTTCGACAAGGGCGGCGACATCGCCGTGGGCCTCGCCCAGATCTATCGCGAAGCGCGACGCCTGCTGCTCGTGGGCGCGAAGGAGCGCGATGTCAGACCCGTCGAACAGGCGCGCGCCATGATCGGCGAAATCGCGGACGCCTGGGGCCAGATCGGCTGAAGAAGCGGACTTAGCTATTCGTCATGCCGGCGAAAGCCGGCATCTCTCTTCTTCGCAGGCGTGACCTGGCCCAAGGGAGATCCCATCTTTCGCCGGGATGACGGATGTTGAACCCTCCTCCGTCCGGGGTTGCGCGGGGTTCGGCGCGCTTGTATAGGCGGCTCTCGCATAGGGCGGCCCGGCGGGGCCGCCTTTTTGCGTTTCGCCAAATGGCCTTCGGACGATTCATCATCAGCCCAGGAAAGGGAGCATCATGTCGATCACGCCGCTCATGCCCGTCTACCCCCGGTGCGATGTCCGTCCGGTGCGAGGCGAAGGCTGCTACCTGATCGGCGAGCGCGGCGAGCGCTATCTCGATTTCGCCAGCGGCATCGCGGTCAACCTGCTGGGCCACGGCCATCCCCGGATCGTGAAGGCGATCGCGGATCAGGCGGCCACGCTGATGCACACGTCGAACCTCTACGGGATGCCGCTGGGCGAAAAATTCGCGCAGCGCCTAGTCGACGCGACCTTCGCCGACACGGTGTTCTTCACCAATTCGGGCGCGGAAGCGGTCGAATGCGCGATCAAGACCGCGCGGCGCTATCATTATGCGAACGGCGCGGCGCACCGGCACAAGATCATCAGTTTCGACAACGCCTTCCACGGGCGGACGCTGGGCACCATTTCGGCCACCAGCCAGCCCAAGATGCGCGACGGGTTCGAACCGCTGCTGCCGGGCTTCACCGTGGTGCCGTTCAACGATCTGGCGGCGGCGAGCGCGGCGGTCGACGACGACACCGCCGGTTTCCTGCTGGAGCCGGTGCAGGGCGAAGGCGGCGTCATGCCCGCGACGCGGGAATTCCTGACGGGCCTGCGCACGCTGTGCGACGAGAAGGGCCTGCTGCTGATCCTCGACGAAGTGCAGTGCGGCTATGCGCGCACCGGCACCTTCTTCGCGCATGAGCAATATGGCGTTGCGCCCGACATCATGGCCGTCGCCAAGGGGATCGGCGCGGGCTTCCCGCTGGGCGCATGCCTTGCGACCGAGGACGCGGCCAGGGGCATGGTGTTCGGCACCCACGGGTCGACCTATGGCGGCAATCCGCTGGCGATGGCGACGGGCCTTGCCGTGCTGGACGAAGTGCTGGCCGACGGTTTCCTCGATCGCGTCAAGGCGATGGGCGCACGCCTGCGGTCCGCGCTGGAGCAGCTCATCCCCAATCATGACGGCATGTTCGAGGATGTGCGCGGCATGGGACTGATGCTGGGCGTCAAGATGAAGGACGCCTATGACGCGCGCGCTTTCGTGGCGCATCTGCGCGACCGTCATGGGCTGCTGACGGTGTCGGCGGGACAGAATGTCGTGCGCATCCTGCCGCCGCTGGTGATCGAGGACAGCCATGTCGCCGAATGCATCGAGAAGATTTCCGCCGGCGCGCGCAGCTTTGCCGGAGAAACGGCGGCGGCCTGACACCAATCATCCCCATCCGTTCGCGTCGAGCGCAGTCGGGAAGCCTTGCACGGCGTCTCGACAAGCTCGAAACGAACGGAGGCAGGGAGGGGGTTTCGATATGACCAGACATTTCCTCAATCTTTCCGACGCGGGCGGCGACGCCATCGCCGCGATGATCGCCGACGCGATCGACCGCAAGGCGGCGCGCAGGGACCTGCCCAAGGGCGCGGCGGATGCGGATGCGCCGCTCGCCGGGCGGACGCTCGCGATGATCTTCGAGAAGAATTCGACCCGCACGCGCGTCTCCTTCGACATGGCGATCCGGCAACTGGGCGGCCATTCGCTGATCCTGGACGGCGCGACCAGCCAGCTTGGGCGCGGCGAGACGGTGGCGGACACCGCCCGCGTGCTCAGCCGCATGTGCGACGCCATCATGATCCGCACGGACGACCATGCGAAGATCGAGGAAATGGCCCATCATGCCGGCGTCCCGGTCGTCAACGGCCTCACCGACCTGTCGCATCCCTGCCAGATCGTCGCGGACCTGCTGACGGTGGTAGAGCATGGACTCGCGCTGCCGGGGAGCCAGTGGGCATGGCTGGGCGACGGCAACAATGTGCTGCATTCCATCGTGGAAGCGGCGGGTCTGCTCAAGTTCGATGTCCGCATCGGCGTGCCCGAGGGCTATGATCCCGATCCGTCCTTCGCCAGGGCCGCGCGAGCGCTGGGATCGCGCATTACCCTGACCCGCGATCCGCGGGCGGCTGTCGCGGATGCGGACGTGGTCGTCACCGACACATGGATTTCGATGGGCCAGGCCCATGCCGACGAGAAGCTCAAGGCCATGATGCCCTATCAGGTGACGCCCGCGCTGATGGCCGGGGCCAAGGCGGACGCGAAGTTCCTCCATTGCCTCCCCGCCCATCGCGGCGAGGAAGTGGCGGCGGAGGTTATCGACGGCCCGCAATCATTGATCTGGGACGAGGCGGAAAACCGCATCCATGCCCAGAAATCCGTCCTGCTGTGGGCGTTCGGCCTGCTCGGTTGAGTTTTGCGGCGGCATTCCTATCTAACCGGGGTTCGCGCCCTGTCCCATGGGGATGCCGCCACTCTCCCGCAGCATGATGCCCGGATGAACGGAGCCTGATTTGACCTTTTCCGCCGATGTCGACCAAGCCCTTGGCTTCACCATCCCCGCGCGCCATGTGCGCGGACGAATCGTGCGGCTGGGTCCGGTGCTGGACGATGTGCTCGCCGCCCACGCCTATCCGCCCCAGATCGAGCGGCTGCTCGCCTCCGCGCTGGTGCTGGCGGCGCTGCTGGGCAGCACGCTCAAGGGCGTGGGCGGGCAGTTGACGCTTCAGGCGCAGACCGAGAATGGCGTCGTCAGCCTGCTGGTTGCCGACTACAAGGCGGGGGAGCTGCGGGGCTACGCCAAATTCGACGCCGACCGCCTGGCGGAGCTTGGCCCCGATCCCACGCTGTTCGGGCTGTTCGGCAAGGGCTATCTCGCCATCACCTTCGACCAGGCCGTCACCGGCGAGCGCTATCAGGGCATCGTGCCGCTGGACGGCGATTCGCTCGCGCAGGCGGCGGAGCATTATTTCTTCCAGTCCGAACAGATCCCCAGCGTCATCCAGATCGCGACCCGGCATGATGCGGGCGAAGGCTGCTTCGCGGCGGGGATGCTGCTCCAGCATCTGCCCGAAGGGGAGGTCGGGCGCGAACGCCTGCACGTCCGCCACGACCATCCCGAATGGGAGCATGTGCAGGCGCTGGCGATCACGCTCAAGGACGCGGAACTGACGGATGACACGCTCCCCTTCGCCGACCTGATCTGGCGGCTTTTCCATGAGGAGCGGGAGGTCCGGCTGACCGAGCCTTCGGTCCTGGCCAAAGGGTGCCGCTGCGACCTTGATCATATTCGCGACGTCATCGGCCGCTTTTCCGCGCAGGAGCGCGCGGAGATGGCGGACGAACAGGGCGTGATCGGCGTCGATTGCGCCTTTTGCTCGCGCCTTTTCCCGCTCGCGCTCGACAGCTTCACGCGACATTGATGCCCGCCGAACGCGCAGGATCGCGTCCAGCAATGAGGCAGGGCCATCGTTCCGGCGCTATCAAATTGCCGCAATTGAACGCTATTGCGCTATCGGGGAAGCGCATCGAACGGTCGGCGGTTCGCCGTCGATGCGCGGCGGGGATTAAAGAGGATCTATGGTGACGATGTGGTTGCGCGCGATGCTCGCGGGAGCGCTGATGACGGCGGGCGGGACAGCCGCGGCGGCGCCGGAGCGGCTGGTCGCCCTCGATACGGTGCAGCCGGGCGAGTGGGAATTGCGCCCGCTGGAGAAGGACGAGGGCAAGCGCCGGCTGTGCGTGCGCGATCCGCGCCAGCTTCTCCGGACGGAACATGCCCGCCATCAATGCCGGCTTTTTGTCGTGAAGGACGGGCCGGCCGCCGCATCCGTGACCTATGACTGCGCGCAAGCGGGCGGAGGACGCACCGATGTGCGCGTCGAAACGCCGCGCCTGGTGCAGATCCGATCGCAGGGCGTGGCGGACGGCGCGCCCTTTGCCCGCGTCATGGAAGCCCGCCGGCTTGGCGCCTGCCGTTAATCCGGCTTTGGCGGACGGACCAGTTGTTCGCGCGGAGTTTCGGGCCGGGGTCGAAGGTATCCGGCCTCGCGCTCAGACGTGCGCGCACCAGTTGTAGCGCTGGGGCGCCCAGGGCTGGGCCACCCCCTTGGCGATCATGATCTGTCCGATGGATACGCCGTCGCGCATCAGGATGCGCGCGCCGGGGTCGGAATCGGCCGGATCGGGCAGCGATTCGAACGCGCCTCCGTTAAGGATGCCGATAAAGGTCCGCTTGGCCTTGCCCGCGAGCTGCTCCTCCGCGTCGCAGGCCGGGAACCGCCCGTCGGGCGTGCGTATGTCCGACAGGTGATAGGTGGTGTTGCCATAGGAAAATTCCCGCGGCGAAAGCACGCAGGCCGAGGCCGAGGCCGAGGCCGAGAAGGCAGGAGACTTGCCGCCGCATGAATCGAATGTCGTGTTGATGACGAAGCCGCCGAAGCCGCCGCCATGTTTCGCTTCCGGCTGCGACCACAGCAGGTGCGGGCCGACGGCCAGTATCATCGCGATTCCGCCCGCCAGTGCCAGAAACAGCGTTTTGAGCGGAAAGCCGATCGGCTTCTTCTCCGCCTCCGCCTGATGCAGGTTGAAGCGCCCCACCGCGCGGTCGTCTATATCGTACAGGCCTCTTGCCATGATCCTTGCCTTTCACGCGGGGAGTGTAGAATCAGGATGAAAAAATCCGGTTAACGCGCCTGCCCTCCCTTTGCTTGACGGCGGGCCAGGATCGATGCCAAGTCGGCGGGACGTGAGGGAGCGAGCGATGAGCGAAACCTGGTTATATGATGAACATCCCGCGATGTTCCGGGCGCATCCCTTCCTTTTCCTGCTGCTG
>Ga0180221_1000472_pt1 | contig 35698 bp, 44 predicted proteins | sample eDN5th37CKraftMG_FD_151339 | JGI IMG/M metagenome (GOLD analysis project Ga0180221, IMG submission 151339) | Enriched Miracle-Growth compost microbial communities from Emeryville, California, USA - eDNA 5th pass 37_C Kraft MG (version 2) (version 2) ...
CGATGGAGGCGGCCGCCCGGATGCGCACGGGGTTTCAGCCCATATTTCTCGCCCATCGCCTTGCTGCCGACCAGCACGGCCGCCGCGCCGTCCACGATGCCGGAACTGTTGCCCGCGTGGTGGACATGGTTGACCTTCTCCAACTCGGGGTAGCGCAGCAGCGCCACCGTATCGAAACCCGGCATTTCCTCTCCCAGCACCGCGAAGCTGGGCTTCAGGCTGGCCAGCGACTGCATCGTCGCATCGGGCCGCATATGCTCGTCATGGTCCAGCGCGACGCGGCCGATAATGTCCTTCACCGGCACGATGGACTTTGCAAAGCGTCCCTCGTCCCATGCCGTTTTGGCGCGCTTCTGGCTCTCGACGGCATAGGCGTCCACATCGTCCCGCGAAAAGCCGAATTTGGTCGCGATCACGTCCGCGCCGATGCCCTGCGGCGCGAAATAGGTCTTGTAGGCGACGGCGGGGTCCATCGCCCATGCGCCGCCGTCCGACGCCATCGGCACGCGGCTCATGGACTCGACGCCGCCCGCGACCACGAAACCCGCTTCGCCCGACACGACCTTGCCTGCCGCCATGTTCACCGCTTCCAGCCCCGAAGCGCAGAACCGATTGATCTGCACCCCCGGCACCGTCTGGTCGTAACCGGCGTTCAGCACCGCGACCCGGGCGATGTCCGCGCCCTGTTCGCCCACCGGCGATACGCAGCCCAGGATCACGTCATCGACATCGGCGGTGTCGATCGCGTTCCGGTCGCGCACCGCTTCCAGCATCTGCGTCGCAAGCTGGATGGGGGTGATCTCGTGCAGCGACCCGTCGGCCTTGCCCCTTCCACGAGGCGTCCTGACGGCGTCGTAAATATAGGCTTCCATGAATCCAGTCCTCTCCGATGGCGTCGGCGCGATGCGGTTGCGTCCACAAGATGTATTTACGTTTACGTAAAGTGCAAGCGGAAGCTGCCCGAAAGCCGCGCATTCCAGCCTGCCGTAGGGGCAACAGGATAACAGAAAAACGCGATTCCTGCTCTACTTCACTCTATCGATTCGCCGGCTTGGCGATTCGCCGGTTTGACGCCCCAGCCATTTTCCGCTTCACCGTCCCGGTGTCCGAAGCCGATTCCCCCGCCGCGCCGTCGCCCCTTTCCATTCCCATTTTCCGCGCCATCTGGCTGGCCAGCCTTTCGTCGAATTTCGGCGGCCTGATCCAGTCGGTCGGGGCGGCGTGGATGATGACCTCACTCTCCGGATCGTCGCTGATGGTGGCGCTCGTTCCCGCCGCGACGACGCTTCCCATCATGCTGCTGTCGCTTTGGGCCGGGGCGGTCGCGGACAATCTGGAACGGCGCAAGGTGATGCTGGCCTGCCAGAGCTTCATGCTGTTCGTCTCGACGATCCTCGCGCTCGCCGCATGGCAAGCCTGGCTGACGCCGTGGACCTTGCTGGGCCTGACCTTTTTCATCGGCTGCGCCACGGCGGTGAACGGCCCGGCATGGCAGGCGTCTGTCGGCGACATGGTGCCGCGCTCGGCCTTGCCCAGCGCGGTGGGCCTCAACAGCATGGGATTCAACCTGGCGCGCAGCATGGGGCCCGCGCTCGGCGGCGTTATCGTCGCCGCAGCCGGCGCGGCCGCCGCCTTCCTGACCAACGCCGTCAGCTATATTCCGCTGATCTTCGTCCTGGCCCGCTGGAAACCGGAAAGAGCGCCGCAGCTTCTCCCGCGTGAGCGTCTGGGCGTCGCGATGCGGGCCGGCGTGCGCTACGTGGCGATGTCGCCCAACATAAAGCTCGTGCTCGTGCGCGCGCTGGCTTTCGGCTTTGGCGCCAGCGCCGTGTCCGCCCTCATGCCGCTTGTCGCCCGCGATGTGCTGGGCGGCGGCGCGCTCACCTTCGGTCTGCTTAGCGGCGGCTTCGGCATTGGCGCGGTAGGCGGCGCATTGAGCACGAGCTGGCTGCGGGCGCGCTATTCCATCGAGCGGATCGTGCAGATCGGAACATTCGGGCTTGCCGCCGGCACAGCCGTCATGGGGTTGAGCGACTGGCCGCTGCTTGCCATTCTGGGTTATCTGATGGCGGGGGCAGGCTGGGTGATCGCGCTCGCCACCTTCAATGTGTCGGTCCAGATGTCCGCGCCCCGCTGGGTGGTGGCGCGCGCCGTCGCCCTTTATCAGATGGTCGCGTTCGGCGGCATGGCGATCGGCGCATCGATATTCGGAACCGTTGCTGAGGAGCATGGAGTCGTCCTCGCGCTCCATGCCGCCGCCGCGGCGCAATTCGCGGTCATGCTGATCGGGCTGGTCCGTCCGCTGCCGCAGATTGGCGAGGACAATCTGGACCTCCAGAATCTCTGGCGCGAACCTGAAACGGCGGTGCCGGTGGAGGCGCGCAGCGGGCCGGTGGTGGTGACGATCGAATATCGCATTCCGCCCGGCTCGATCGTGCCGTTCTTGAGGGCCATGAGCGAACGCCGCCGGATCAGACGGCGCGACGGCGCCCATGGCTGGTCGTTGATGCGTGATCTGGGCGATCCGGAATTGTGGACCGAACGCTATCATGTGTCCACTTGGCTCGATTATGTCCGGCATAATCAACGCCGCACCTTCGCCGATCAGGCCAATAGCGAAGCGATAGGCGCGCTCCATCGCGGTCCCAATCCGCCTGTCGTGCATCGGATGCTGGAGCGGCAGACCGGATCGCTGCCGCTGAGCCGCGCGCCCGATCCGCGCGAAATGGGCGATCCGATGACGGACCCCACCCGGTCGAGCTGATCATCCTCCGTCCAGGGCGGATTGTCCGTTCATCAGGTCTTCCGGCGTATCGATGTCGCGCAGCAGGGCGCTGTGGGTTTCGATCTGGATGCCGTGGCTCAGCAGAGCGCGCGCGCCCTGATCGCCGCGCAGCGTCAGCAATTCCCCAAAATGCTTGCGGCCGATGAAGGCGGGCGGGGATGAGGAAAAGCCGTCGGTGCTGGCGACGACGGAGCGGATGTCCGCCGCCGCCAGGCAAAGGCGGTTATAATGGGTCTGCGGCACATCGGGCATGTCGGCCAGGCATATCAATATGCCGCGAACATGTCTGATCGGCATGACATGTTCGACGGCCCGCACGATGCTGCCGGAAATACCCTCTTCGGGTCGTTCGTTGATGAGAATGCTATAGCCGCGCCGTTCCAGTTTGCGATGGATGACGGGCGCCTGCCCGATGGGGCGGGCCACCGCGATCAATTCCGCGAAGGCCATGGAGGCGACCGTTTCCATCGTGTGCTGAACGACCGGTTTGCCGCGCAAATCGGCCATCAGCTTGTCGCCTTCGCCGAAGCGGGAGGATGTGCCCGCCGCCAGCAATATGGCGGCGATACGTTCAGTGCGCATGGAAGGCCGCCGGGAATGGCATTTGCTCGATCAAGCTCCTTTGGGCGCGATGTGCCATCGGAGCGGCTCTGTGTCCAGCAGCCGGAAAGGGCTGGTCATCTCGCGGAGGAGACGCCATATGCAGGCCGAAACAAGGAGCCGTCTTTATCATGATTTATGATCCCGATGCGGAAACCGTAGGAGAATCTTCGAAGGAGCCGGTGCCGGCCGAGGTGTCCGATGCGATCCGTGCGTTGATCAGATGGTCGGGCGACGATCCGGCGCGGGAAGGATTGCTCGAAACGCCCGAGCGCGTCGCCCGGGCCTGGCGGGAATATTGCCGTGGTTATGGCGACGATCCGGCCTATCATCTCTCCCGCATCTTTCATGAGGTGGGCGGCTATGACGATGTCGTGCTGCTCAAGGACATCCCCTTCCAGTCGCATTGCGAACATCATATGGCGCCCATCATCGGCCGGGCGCATATCGCCTATCTGCCCGGCGACTACGTGGTGGGCATATCGAAGCTCGCGCGTGTCCTTCATGCCTTTGCCCACCGCCTGCAAGTGCAGGAACGGCTGACGTCTCAGGTCGCCAACTGCATCTGGGAAAATTTGAAGCCCCAGGGCGTCGCCGTGGTGATCGAGGCGACCCATGGCTGCATGACCGGCCGCGGCGTGCGAACGCCCAACGTCATCATGAAAACCAGCCGTATGCTCGGCATTTTCCGCGAGGATGAGAAAAGCCGTGAGGAAGTGCTGAAGCTCATCGAATCGTGAAGGAACGCGATACATCCTATCGTCCGCTGGGACGCGCGCGGCCCGAGGGCGAGGGGGGCGCGGCGCCTCTCGCCGGGAAGAGGCTTGCGCTGGTCACGGGCGGGCATCGGCGGCTGGGCGCTCATATCGCCGTCGCCTTTGCCAGGGCCGGTTTTTCCCTCGCGATCCATGGCAGCCACGACACGCGGCTCGAGTCGCACCTGGCCCTGGCGCTGGAGGAAAACGGCACGGAATGGGAGGGCTTTGTCGTTGATTTCTCCGATCCGGAGGGTGCGGAAGAGTTGATCGCGAAGGTGGCGGAACGCTTCGGCCGGCCGCCCGACGTGCTGGTGAACAGCGCCGCCCTGTTCGGCCAGGATCGGCTGGGCGACGTCACGGCCGACGATATGATGCGGCATTATGCCGTCAATTGCGTGGCGCCCACCTTGCTGACCAAGGCGTTTGCGATGGTGCCGGCAGGCGCGGTCGATCGGTGCATCGTCAATATACTCGACCAGCGGATCGATCATCCGCATGACGATCAACTGGCCTATACGCTGTCCAAGCTGGCGCTGGCCGGTCTGACCCGATTGAGCGCCGGCAGCCTGGCACCTCGGATCAGGGTGAACGCAGTGGCGCCCGGCCTTACCATTCCGACGCCCGACTATGACGAAGCGCAGACGGAACGGTTGAAGAACCTGATGCCTCTGGATCGATTGCCGCAGCCGGAACAGATTGCCGAAGCAGTTCTGTATCTGGCGCAGGCGACCGCCGTGACGGGCCAGACCCTCTATATCGACGCAGGCGCGCATATGCGCAGCTACGACCGGGATTTCATGCATTTGTGCCGATGAAACCTCTGACATGAGCGGAGCGGACGGAAGAAGGAAGACAGCCATGACCTATGAAACGATTCTGGTGGAACAGCGCGATGCGGTGACGCTCATCACCCTCAACCGTCCGCAGGCGCTCAACGCGCTTAATAGCCAGGTGCTGGTTGAACTGAGCGCTGCCTTCGCTGCTTTTGACGCCGATCCGTCCCGGCATTGCGCCGTCGTCACCGGCAGCGAAAAGGCTTTTGCGGCCGGCGCCGATATCAAGGAAATGGCGGATAAGCCCGCGTCGGACTTTTTCCTGGAAGACTTCTTTTCAGGCTGGCAGTCGAAAGTCGTTGCAACGCGCAAGCCATGGATCGCCGCCGTGGCCGGTTTCGCCCTAGGCGGGGGATGCGAGCTGGCCATGATGGCTGATTTCATCATCGCGGCGGACACGGCCAAATTCGGCCAACCCGAAATCAAGCTGGGCGTTGCGCCGGGCATGGGGGGGTCGCAGCGGCTGACCCGCGCCGTCGGTAAGGCCAAGGCGATGGAAATGTGCCTGACCGGACGGATGATGGATGCGCAGGAGGCGGAGCGCGCGGGGCTTGTCGCGCGGATCGTTCCGGCGGCGGATTTGATCGACGACGCCCTGAAAACCGCCGCGACGATAGCCTCCATGCCTCCCATGGCGGCCATGGTGAACAAGGAAATGGTCAACATCGCCTTTGAAACCGGTCTGGCGCAGGGATTGCTGACCGAACGTCGCCTGTTCCAGATTCTGACCGCGACGGAAGACAAGAAGGAAGGCATGGCTGCTTTCGTCGAGAAGCGTCCGGGCGTGTGGAAGGGGCGTTGATTTCCGTTCGGTCCATGATGTGCGGGAAACGGGTGGATCATGGGTCGGTCGCTTTGCCTCATGGAACGGTTATTCGGCTGGTTTTGTGCCGAAACACAATCGACGCGGCCGGATCTCGCGGCTAAGAGAACTCGCAACCGAAACGGAGCGGTCGTATTTCGCCCATGCAGCATAAATCGAAGCGCAGCCGGGCGATCGCCATGCCCCAAAGCGAATTGCGCACCCGTGCATCAGAATATCTGGACTTCCTCGCCGCCTGGTTGAAAAAGCCGCGCCAGACGGCGTCCGTAGTGCCCAGCAGCCGCTATCTGGCGCGCCTCATGGTGTCGCATATCGACCCCGGCGATGGCCGCGTTCTGGAACTGGGCGGCGGCACGGGCGTGTTCACGCGTGCCATATTGGGAACCGGCCTTCCGGCGGAAAGGCTGGAGGTGGTGGAAATCAACCCGGCCTTTGCCAGAAGCCTGCGGCGGCACTTTCCCAATGTCGAGATACTGGAAACGCCCGCGCAGGTCGTTTCGACCGTCGCTGCGGGAGAGCCGGGTCAATATCAGGCGGTTATCAGCGGCTTGCCCCTGCTCGCCATGGATCGCGCCATGCATGTGGACATATTGACGGAGGCTTTCCGCATGTTGCGTCCGGGCGGGGCCTTCATCCAGTTCACCTATTCCATGCGCCCGCCGGTCAATCGAGACATTCTCGACATGCTGAACCTGGATGTCGTCCGCGTCGGCCAGACCGTCCGGAATTTTCCCCCCGCGACGGTGTTCCGCTTTTTCCGCCGGGGGGAATAAGCGCGCGGTTGCCTGACGGGAACGAGCGTCTATGCTCCGGGCAAAGCAGAAAAAAGGGCCTTGCCGCATATGGCGTCCATCATCACGATTTCCGGGCTGACGAAAAGCTATGCGTCGGGCTTTCAGGCACTCAAAGGCATCGATCTTTCCATCGAGGAGGGGGAGATTTTCGCGCTGCTGGGCCCGAATGGCGCGGGCAAGACAACCCTGATCTCGATCGTCTGCGGCAATGTGCGGCCGGGCGGCGGCTCCGTATCGGTCGCTGGCCATGACATCGTCCGCGACTATCGCGGGGCGCGATCGGCCATCGGTCTTGTGCCGCAGGAATTGTCCACAGACCAGTTCGAGCGGGTGATCGACACGGTCGCCTTTTCCCGCGGCCTGTTCGGCAAGCCGCGTAATGACGCCACTATCGAAAAGGTGCTGCGCGATCTTTCCCTGTGGGACAAGCGGCACAACAGGATCTTGGAACTGTCGGGGGGCATGAAGCGCCGCGTCATGATCGCCAAGGCGCTCAGCCACGAGCCACGCGTCCTGTTCCTGGACGAACCCACGGCGGGCGTGGACGTCGAATTGCGGCGGGACATGTGGAAACTGATCGGCGAACTGCGCCAGACCGGCGTGACGATCATCCTCACCACCCATTATATCGAGGAGGCGGAGGAGATGGCGGATCGCGTGGGCGTCATCAACAAGGGCGAACTGGTGCTTGTCGAGGACAAGGACGCGCTGATGCGGAAACTCGGCAAGAAGACGTTGACCATCACGCTTTCGGAACCGCTTTCGGACGTTCCGGGCGAACTGGCGGAATGGGGCGTGTCCCTGGAGGCCGAAGGGAACGAGATGGAATATCTGTTCGACACGCGGGCCGAACGCACGGGCGTGTCTTCCCTGCTTCGCAAGCTGGGCGATCTTGGCATCGCCTATAAGGACCTCAACACGCAGCAAAGCAGCCTGGAGGATATTTTCGTCAGCCTGGTGCATCGGGAGCAGGCGGCATGAGCGGCCCCAACCTGCGCGCCATATGGGCGATCTACAGATTCGAACTGCACAGGTTCCGGCGCACGCTCCTGACCGGGCTTCTGGTGCCGGTGATCACCACATCCCTTTATTTCGTGGTCTTCGGCGGCGCGATCGGTTCCCGCATGACGGAAATCGACGGCATCCCCTATGCTGCTTTCATCGTGCCGGGCCTCATCATGATGTCGATGTTCACGGAAAGCATCTTCAACGCCAGTTTCGGGATTTACATGCCGAAATTCACCGGCACCATTTATGAACTGCTGTCCGCGCCGGTTTCGGCCGCGGAAACCGTGACCGCCTATGTGAGCGCGGCGGCGACGAAAGCTTTCATCGTCGGCATCATCATCTTCGCGACCGCGCATCTGTTCGTCGACCTTCCCGTCGCGCATCCTTTCGCAATGATCGCTTTCATGATCCTGATCGCGGTCAGCTTCTGCCTGTTCGGCTTCATCCTGGGCATCTGGGCGCAGAGCTTCGAGCAGTTGCAGGTCATTCCCCTGTTGCTCATCATGCCGATGACCTTTCTGGGCGGCGCTTTCTACTCGATCCACATGCTGGCCGAGCCGTGGCGGACGATCACGCTGTTCAATCCGATCGTCTATCTGATCTCCGGCTTTCGCTGGACCTTCTTCGGCAAGGGGGATGTCGGCATCGGATTCAGCATCGCCTTCATCGCAGCGATGCTGGTGCTGTGCCTTACGGTCGTGGGATGGGTGTTCCGGACGGGCTATCGGCTGAAAAAATAACGGATCAGGCCGTCGCGTTTTCCGACTGCACCGCGAACAGCGTCACGCCCTTATATTTGGCGTCCGTTTCATCATAAAGGCCGTGCATGGCCTCGAACGGCTCATCGACCACGCCGATATTGCTGAGGCCCGTGAGCTTGAAGGTGCCCAGCTTCAACTCGCGCGGAGGCCGGCCATCCCGTTCGATCGTCACGGCGTCGATGAACATTTCATCGTGACGGGTATAGAGGATGTGGGGCGCCAGCTTCACGATCATGCGATTATAGGTTGCGATCAGGCATTTCTGCTGGGCTATGGCTTGGAAGATGTCGGTCGGCGCTTGCATGGTCCGATAATTACCGATTCGCGGGACCCTCTTCAATTCTTTTGTGCGACGCGTCATTCAGGCAGGCTAAAATCATCGGTTTTCTGCCTGTGCCGTCTTCGCTGGTGCGAAGGCGCGCCGCTTCAATGCTTTCGCGGCAGAAGATGAAGCAGCCCCACGATGATCGCGCCGATCGCCATTCCCACGATCGCGGAGCCGGCCGCGCCGAGCGTCCATTCGATCGCCGGCCCGATGGCGGGTAGGGCGGCGGCGCCGCTTTGCGCCATGCGATGAATGCTATCCGGGATCAGGTCCCAATGAAATTCATGCAGGCCGTGCACGATCAGGCCCCCGCCTACCCAGAGCATCGCGGCGGTTCCGACTACGCTTAATATCTTCATGAGCACCGGCATGGCCATCACCAGCCCGCGTCCGATGGTGCGCAGGAGATAGGAAGTCCGCTGCGCCAGATGCAGCCCGATATCGTCCATCTTCACGATGAAGCCGACGACGCCATAGACGCCTGCAGTGATGAATACGGCCACGACCAACAAAACGACGGCCTGTTCCCAAAGAGGCTCGGTGGCGACCGTCCCGAGCGCGATCGCCATGATCTCCCCTGAAAGGATGAAATCGGTGCGGATGGCTCCGGAAACTTTCTGGTCCTCCAACTCCTGCGAACTGTGCGTTGCCAAGGCTTCCTGCGCGAGGTCATGGCCGCCGCCCAGCGCCTCCGCCAGTTTCTCGGTCGCTTCGAAACAAAGGAAGGCCCCGCCCAGCATGAGAAGCGGAGGCAGCAGCCAGGGCGCCAGCGCGCTCAGCGCCAAAGCCGCGGGAAGGAGGAAAAGCAGCTTGTTGCGAAGCGAGCCTTTGGCGATCTTGAATATGATCGGAAGTTCGCGGTCGGGAGTCAGCCCGATCACATAGCGAGGCGTTACCGCCGTGTCGTCGATCACGACCCCGGCGGCCTTGCTTCCCGCCTTTCCCGCCGCTGCCACGACGTCATCCAGCGACGTTGCCGTCAGTTTCGCTATGCCCGCCACATCGTCCAGCAGCGCGATCAGACCCGAAGGCATGAATTTTCAGCTTTCCTCTGTCGGACGCCGGCGTTCGGTGTCCCCGCGTTGCGCGTCATAGAAGAGGTGGGAGGACGGGGCAATGCGGCAAAAAGGGGGTTTCAGGCTATGCCCCGGAAATTGGCGGGCGGATCGCTTGCGGGAAAGGATTCGTCCGATTGTTCGTCGACCAAATCCCAATCCGCCGCATCCAAATGCTGTTCGTCCGGTCCGGCATCCCTGACGATACCCGAAGAGCCAACCGCTCCGCGATCGTCTTCGTCGCCGCGGCTGGCCTTCCATTCCCGCCAGCTTTTCCAGGCCACGGTGCCCAAGCCTGTCAAAAAGGCCAGTTTCAACAAGGATTTCATGATTTCTTCTCCCGCGATTCCCGAAGATGAATCCAGTCGGCAGGATCGCCGCCCACGGTCTTTTCCGACAGCGGGATTTCGCCTTCTTCGTCCGCTCCGGCCGGGGGTAGCGATCTTTCCTCCGCTGCCGCCATTTCCCAGCGTTGGCGCAATGCCGCCTCGATCATGGAACGCCATATGTCGCCGGAGCCTGCTTCCATCATGATGCAGTCCGGTTCCTTGAGGATCGCCAGAATGCTGGCTGCATCTTCCACGCGGTTTGCCCATCGGTCCGGATGGCCGGCGGAAAGATGGCGGGCCAGGCGTTCGATGAGGGGGCGTTGCTCCATGGCGGGGGAACGCCCGCGTCCGGTTCCTGTTCCGCCCCTTTCGCGGCGTCGGCAGGGCAGCCTGAACCGATTCGCTGTTCGGCGGGGCGGCAAGCGCCTCCAGAGAAAGCAAAAAAGCCGCCCGGTGGGGGGCGGCTTTCTTTTCCGATCCTGTGGGGAAGCTCAGGCCTGTTCGGCCGGAGCCTCTTCCGTTTCCGTGGCGATTTCGCCCGGTTCGGCGTTCGGATCGTAATCTTCCGTGAAGCCCGCCTCGTCCTTTTCGAACAGGTCGGCCATCACGTCGACGCCCTGCGACTGCAGTTCGGCTTCTTCCGGCGAGCGCGCGACATTCACCTGGATGGTGACGGCGACTTCCGGATGCAGCGCGACCTTGACGTCGAAAACGCCCAGCGTCTTGATCGGGCGTTCCAGAACCACCATCGCCTTGGTGACGTTGGTGACGCCATCGGCATGCAGCGCTTCGACCAGATCGCGGACGGCGACCGAACCGTAGAGGTGGCCGGCGTTGGACGACTGGCGGATCAGGACGACCTGCTTGCCGTTGACGCCTTCCGCAGCCTTTTCGGCGTCGGAGCGGCGGGCGGCATTGTCAGCCTCGATCTTCGCGCGGTTGGCTTCGAAGACTTGTCTGTTGGCGTTGTTGGAACGCAGCGCCTTCTTGTTGGGCAGCAGGTAGTTACGGGCGTAACCGTCCTTCACAGTGACGACATCGCCGATCGCGCCCAGCTTCTCGATTCGTTCGAGGAGAATGATTTCCATGATTTCTACTCCCTCACTTCACGATGTAGGGCAGCAGGCCCAGATGACGGGCGCGCTTGATGGCCTGGGCCAGCTCACGCTGCTTCTTGGCGGACACCGCGGTGATGCGGCTGGGGACGATCTTGCCCCGCTCGGACACGAAGCCCTGGAGCAGGCGGACATCCTTGTAATCGATCTTCGGCGCATCCTTGGCGGCGAAGGGGCAGCTCTTGCGGCGGCGGAAAAACGGGCGTGCCATTGGTCAGATCTCCTTATTCGCCAGCCGGGGCTTCGTCGCGGTCGCGGCGCGGGCCACGATCTTCGCGAGAACCGCCTTCGCGCGGGCCACGGTCGCCACGGTCGCCGCGCGGGCCGCGATCGCCACGCTCGGAGCGTTCCTGCTTGCGCATCATGACTGACGGGCCACCTTCCAGCTCATCGACCTTGACGGTCATGTAGCGGATGACGTCTTCGTTGATCTGGGTCTGGCGTTCCAGCTCGGCCACGACACCGGCGGGGGCGTCGATGTTGAGCATCACATAGTGCGCCTTGCGGTTCTTGGCGATCTTGTATGCGAGCGAACGCAGGCCCCAGGTTTCGACCTTGGTCACCTTGCCCTGCAGATCCTCGACGATTTTGGTGGCGGTTTCCGCCAGCGCGTCCACCTGCGCCTGTGCCAGATCCTGGCGCGCAAGGAACACATGCTCGTAAAGAGCCATGGGTATTGCCTCATCTCTTGGCCGATCGCTGACGCCCGCCCCATGCGGATCGCCCCTCCGGCTGTCGTCTCAAACATTCTTCCGCGCGGGAGCGAGTCACCCCGGCCCGTGCGAAGGCGGCCCTATGGGGGAAATGCGCGGGAAAGGCAAGGAGGAGTTGGCTTGCCGCCTTCTACCGCATAGGCTCCGTACCGAAAGCGGGGAAAGGAAGGGGATATGGCGGTCGGGATCGCGGCATTGTCGCTGATATTGCTGATGCTGGCGGCCTATCGGGGGATGAGCGTCATCCTGATGGCGCCCCTGCTGGCGATGCTGGCGGTGTTCCTGACGGAGCCGTCCGCCGTTCCCGCCGTCTTTTCCGGGCTGTTCATGGAGAAGGTGGGGAGCTTCCTGAAGCTGTATTTCCCGGTGTTCCTGCTGGGCGCGCTATTTGGCAAGCTGATCGAGATTTCGGGCTTCTCCCGCGCCATCGTGACCGCCGTGATCGGTTTCGTGGGGGCGGAGCGGGCAATTCCGGCGATCATGCTGGTGACGGCGCTGCTGACCTATGGCGGCGTATCGGTCTTTGTCGCGGTGTTCGCGGTCTACCCGTTCGCGGCGGAGATGTTCCGGCGCGCCGACATCCCCAAGCGGCTGGTGCCCGCCACCATCGGGCTGGGCGCTATCACCTTTACCATGGACGCCATGCCGGGCACGCCGCAGATCCAGAACATCATCCCGACGAGCTTCTTCGGAACGACGGCCTGGGCGGCGCCCGTGCTGGGACTGATCGGATCGGCCTGCATCATGGGGATGGGGCTGGCCTATCTGGGCTGGCGGCGGCGGGCGCTGATGGCGGCGGGGGAGGGCTATGGCGCGCCCGGAACGCTGGTCAATGAGCCGGAGCCTGTCGCGGACGAAGTGCGGACGCCCGCGCTGATCGCGCTGCTGCCGCTGCTGGTGGTGGGATTCGGCAATCTGGGGCTGACCATGCTGATCCCGCGAATCTGGCCCGGAGAGGAGGTCAGCGTGCCGCTCGCCGGTCTTGCCGAGCCGGTGACGGTCAAGGTGGCGCAGACGGCGGCGCTCTGGGCGGTGGAGGGCGCGCTGCTGCTGGGCATCGCGACGATCCTGCTCTTCGCCTTTCCGGTGGTGGCGAAGCGTTTTGCCGACGGGTCGAAGGCGGCGGTGGGCGGGGCGCTGCTGGCGGGGATGAACACGGCGGTCGAATATGGGTTCGGCGCGGTGATCGCCGCGCTGCCAGGCTTCCTCATCGTCAAGGAGGCGCTGAAATCCGTGCCCAACCCCCTGCTCAACGAAGCGATCACGGTCACGTCGCTCGCCGGTATCACCGGATCGGCTTCGGGCGGGCTGTCCATCGCGCTCGCGGCCATGGCGGATCCGTTCATGGCGGCGGGCGATGCGGCGGGCATCCCCCGCGAAGTGCTGCACCGCGTCGCATCCATGGCATCGGGAGGCATGGACAGCCTGCCGCATAATGGCGCGATCATCACCCTGCTGGCAGTAACCGGGCTGACGCACCGCCAGGCATATAAGGACATATTCGCGCTGACGCTCATCAAGACGCTTACGGTCTTCATCGTCATCGCCGTCTATTATCTGACCGGATGGGTATAGGATGCAAAAAGCGCTCCGGGGAGGAGAAATCCCCGGAGCGCTTCCCGCCGCTCAGGCAAGGCTGTTTAGCGCAGGGCGCCTCCGATCACCGCGCCGATGATGCCGCTGGTGATCGCCACCAGCACCGCGTCATTGCCCGACCGCACCCACTGATAACCGCGCGGCGGGGTGGAGAGGCGATAGTTGCGGTAATTGTCGACGACCCGGTAATTGTTCGCATAGCGGCGGTCGAACCGCTGGCCCTTCGACCAATGGCGGTAATTGTTGCGATAATCGTTCTGGCGGACGACCGTCTTCTGCCGGACCACGGTGCGGCCGTGCGGGTTCTGCTTCACGACGCGATGGACTTCGCGATGAGGGGCGGCCTGCGCCTGCGCGGTGACCAGCGGGCTGGCGATCATGGTGGTGGCGGCCAGGGCCATCAGGAACTTCTTCATCATCGTAACTGCTCCTTCTTCGATCTCGGGCGCCATTCCTTGGCGTCGAAGACAGAATTAGGATGCACTTGTCGCAGGGATGTGCCGGATACTCCCTTAAATGTCGGAAAGTGTATCGGCCCTATTCGTGGCGCAGCGCGTCTATGGGGTTGAGCGCGGCGGCGCGGCGGGCCGGGAAATAACCGAATACCACGCCGATGGCGGCGGAAAAGAGGAAGGCGATGAGGTTTACCTTCACGTTGAATATGAAGGGCACCTGCATCAGCGGCGCGATGGCGACGGAGGCGATCAAGGCGAGGAACAGGCCGATGAGGCCGCCCAGGCACGACAGCACGATGGCTTCGACCAGGAACTGCAAAAGCACTTCGCGCGCGACGGCGCCGATGGCCAGGCGGATGCCGATTTCCCGCGTCCGCTCCGTCACGGATACCAGCATGATGTTCATGATGCCGATGCCGCCCACCAGCAGCGAAATCGCGGCCACCGCCGCCACGATCTGCGTCAGGATAGTGGTGGTGCCGGTCAGCGTGTCGGAAATCTGCTTGGTGTCGAAGACGTTGAAATTGTCCTCCGATCCCGTCTTGACCTTGCGGCGTTCGCGCATCAACTCCTCCAGACTGCCCTGTACGGCGGACGTGTCGTAGGCGTCGTCCACCGCGATCAGGATCTGGCTGATGTCGCGGTCGCCGGTGAAGCGGCGCTGCACGAACTTGATGGGCATGACGACGACGTCGTCCTGATCGCCGAATCCGCCCTGGCCGCGCGTGGCGAGCGTGCCGATCACCTGACAGGACACGCCCTTGATCCGCATCCGCTTGCCGACGGCGTCGTTGCCCTGGAACAGGTTGGTGCGGACGGTGTTGCCGATGATGCAGACGGGCTTTCCGGCCTCTTCCTCGTCCGGCAGGAACAGGCGGCCGGTGTCGGCTTTCCAGCTTTGCACCTCGAAATAGGCGGCAGTGGTGCCGTAGACGGTGGTGGACCAGTTGCTGCCTTCGTAGATCGCCGTGCCGCTGGATTGCACGAGCGGGGCCACGGCGCGGACGCCGGTGAGCTGGTTTTCGATGGCGGTTAGGTCCTGCGGCTTGAAATCGGGCGGGCGGGGGCCGCCGCCGCCACGGCCGAAGCCCTGGCCGGGACGCAGTTGCAGCACATTGGCGCCAAGCGAACTGATCTGCTCGCGCACCGCCGCCGTCGCGCCGTTGCCCAGCGTCACCATGGTCACGACCGCCGCCACGCCGATGATGATGCCCAGCGTCGTCAGGAAGGACCGCAGCTTGTGCCGGTTGATCGCGCGGAAGGCGAGGATGACGGTGGTGCCTAGCATTTTGACATCCCTCGCCCCTTCAGGAGAGAAGGTTTGGAACGCGCCGTCCTCATGCCTTCACCCTTTCCTCGACCCGTTCGACCAGCCCGTCCTTGAAGTGGACGATGGTGTGGGCAAAGGCGGCCATGTCCGGCTCATGCGTGACCATGAGGACAGTGATGCCGCTGTTGCGGTTGAGGTCGGTCAGCAGTTCCATGATTTCTATCGATCGCTCCGAATCGAGATTGCCGGTCGGTTCGTCGGCCAGCAGCACGGCGGGCTGGGTCACGATGGCGCGGGCGATGGCGACGCGCTGCTGCTGGCCGCCCGACAGTTCGGCGGGCGTATGGTCCCACCACTCCTTGAGGCCGACCTTGTCCAGCGCGGCCATGCCGGCGTCATAGCGGGTCTTCTTGTCCTCCCCCCGATAGAGCAGCGGCAGTTCCACATTTTCCAGCGCGCTGGTGCGTGCGAGCAGGTTGAAGCCCTGAAACACGAAGCCCAGATAGCGGCGGCGGAGCAGGGCGCGCTGGTCGCGGTCGAGCTGCTCCACATGGCGGCCCTTGAACAGGAACTCCCCTGCCGTCGGCACGTCGAGGCAGCCCAATATGTTCATCGTCGTCGACTTGCCGGAGCCGGATGGCCCCATGACGGCCACGAAATCGCCTTCCTCTATGTCGAGGTCGATTCCCTTCAACGCCTGGAAGGCGGTGGGGCCGCTGCCGAAGACCTTGGTGATTCCGCGCATGGAGATGATGGGGACGGGAGAAGCCATGGCGTCAGGTTCCGCTTTCCCGCCCCGTGCCGCGCGGTTCGTCGCGTGGAGCGGGAGCGGCGGGAGAGGGGACGACGGGCGCGGTTTCGGGTGCTCTGTCGCCGGAATTGCCAAGCTTGCCGACGGTTGCGGGACTGCCGTCCGCCGCCTTGTTGCGCGGGCCTGCCTTGCGTTCGCCGGCATCCTGATCGGCCTTCTGATCTTCCGCGGGCTGTTGCTGCCCGGCGGCAAGCTGGCCGGTGATGACGCGCATGCCGGCTTTCAGGTCGCCGCCCGTGATGGCGGTGCGGGAGCCGTCGCTTGCCCCGATGGTGACTTGCACGGCCTTCGGCTCGCCATTCTCATCCTCGACATAGACGGTCTGGCTGCTGCCTTCGCCGAAGCTGACCTGCCGGGCGTTGCCCCGGCGCAGGCGGCGCGCGCCGGGCAGGATCTGGCTGGTGATGCCGCCGCCCTGGCTGGCGCCGGTGGCGGGCTTGAAACGCAGCGCGGCGTTCGGGACGAGCAGCACGTCACGCAATTCCTGCGTCACGATATCCGCCGTCGCGGTCATGCCGGGACGCAAGGTTTCGTCCCGATTGTCCACCGCGAGCACCGCCGTATAGGCGACCACCGTGCCCGTCGTGCTGGCCGTGCTGGTGGACGAGGAGGATGAGGAAGACGCGCTGGCGCTGTTCGATCCGACATTGACCCGCGTGACCTTCGCCGGGAAGGTGCGGCCGGGGAAGGCGTCGACGGAGAAATTCGCGCTCTGGCCTTCCTTCACCTGTCCCACATCGGCTTCGTCCACTGACACTTCGACTTCCATCTTGGTCAGATCCTCGGCGAGGGTGAAGAGGACCGGCGCATTGAGCGAGGCCGCGACCGTCTGGCCCGGCTCGATATCGCGGGACAGGACGACGCCGGTGACGGGCGAGACGATCTGGGCGATGGACAGGTTGGTCTGCGCGGTCGAAAGCTGGGCCTGCGACACGCGGACCTGCGCCTGCGCGGAATTGAGGCCGGCGAGCGCGGACTGATAATCGGCGCGGGCGGCGTCCATCTCCGTCTTGGCGGGGACGCGGCCCCCCGACAGCCTGAAGACGTCGAGCTGGCGATCCAGCGTCGCCTTCGCCAGCGCGACCTGCGCCTGCGCCTGCGCGACACCGGCCTGCGAGGATGTGACCTGTGCCCGGTTCTGGTTGATCGTGTCGACCAGACGGCGCGTGTCGAGTTCGGCGAGCTTCTGCCCTTTGGTCACGCGGTCGTTCACGTCGACATAGACCGCCGTGATCTTGCCCGACTGTTCGGAACCGACATCGACCTGGTTGATGGGTTTCAGGTTGCCGGTGGCGGAAACCGTGACGGTCAGGTCGCCCTTGCGCACTTCCCGCGTGGCGTAATCGGGCTTGTCGTCGCCCGAAAAGCAGCGGGCCAGCAGCAGGATGACGATCAGCAGCGCGACGCCGATGCCGCCCCGGATCGCCCATTTGCGCCACGGTCTTTCCGGCTTCGCGCCGAGGAAGTCGTCGAGATCCTGATCGGTCGTCACATCATTGCTCATCGGGGCGGTTTTCCATGTTCTGCCAGCCGCCGCCCAGCGCATTGTAGAGCTGGGCGATGGCAAGGACTTCGTCGGCCTGAGCGGAGGCAAGGCTGTTGCGCGCGTTCAAAAGCGTGGATTCGCTGGTGGAGAGGGTCTGGAAGTCGATGAGGCCCGCCTGATACTGGCTGCGGGCCATGATCGCGGCATTGTTCGACGCTTCATAGGCGATGGCGAACTCGGCCTTGCGGGCGCGGGCGCTGCTGAGCGAGGCCATCGCGTTTTCCACGTCCTCCAGCGCCGTCAGCACGCTTTGCCTGTAGACGGCGAAGGCTCCGTCGGCGGCCGCCCTTTGCGATCGGACCTGCGAGGACAGGCGGCCGCCGTCGAAGATCACCTGCGCCACATTGGCGAAGACGCCGCCGGTGACGAGGTCGAACAGATTCTTGAAGGCGTTGGAGGTGGTGCCGATATTGCCGCTGATCCCCAGCGACGGATAAAGCTGCGCCTGCGCCACGCCGATCCGCGCGGTCGCGGCGGCGAGCGTGCGTTCGGCGGCGCGGACGTCCGGGCGCTGGCGCAGCGTGTCGGCGGGGATGCCGGTGGCGATGTCCGTCGCGGCTGCGGGAATGGCGGCGGGCGTTTCGAGGGTGCGGGTCGCTTCGCCGGGCGCTTGTCCCGTCAGCACTGCGATGCGGTTGAGACTGCCCTTGAGGCTGGCTTCGAGCTGGGGAATGGACGCGTTGGTCTGGGCAAGCTGCGCCCTCGCCTGCTGCTCGTCCAGCGAGGAGACGAGGCCTGCCTGCAAGCGCCAGTTGGCGATGTTGTAATTATCCTGCTGAATCGCCTGCGTTTCGCGGGCGATCTTGAGCTGGGCCTGGGCGAGGCGGGCCTGCACGTAATTGGTGACCAGTTCGGCAATGATGGTCATCCGCACATTGGCAAGGTCATAGCCCGATGCGGCCAGATCGGCGCGCGCCGCTTCGGTCGAGCGGGACAGTTCGCCGAACAGGTCGATCTGCCAGCTGGCATTGGCGCCGAGCGAATAGCTGCTGGACCAGTTGCTGGAACCCAGGTCGATGACATTGCCGTTGCTGTCCGTGCGGGTGCCGCCCGCCTGACTGCGATAATTCTTGCCCCCGCTGCCCGACGCATTCACCTGCGGCAGGAAGGCGGCGTTGGCCTGGCGCAGCGATTCCCGCGCTTGCCGAAGCCGCGCCTGCGCCTGCACGATGTCGAGGTTGCGGGCGACGGCCTGATCGACCAGATAGCTGAGCGCGGGATCGTCGAGGCGCGTCCACCAACTCGCCAGATCGCCCTCGCTGAGCGGCGCGGCCGTGCCCTGGCTATAGGCGGGAGGAAGCCCGAGAGCCGCCGTTTCGGGCGGGCGATAATCGGGACCGGCGGCGCAGGCCGACAGCGTGAGCGCCGTTCCGGTGATCCATGCAATGCGATATCGCACCTTTTCCTTGCACTCCGTCATCGTTAAAGGGGCCGCAGACAGCCGCTTGCGGGCGGTGTTGGGGTTCTTTGCGAATACCTGCCGAAATCGTGACGATGCCTCAATGCCAATCTTGTCGTAAAGTGTAACGGTCTATGAAAATGGCGTTTTTCCGCGCCGTCGGGTTCAGAGGGTTAAGCATGAGGGCATTTCTATTTCCGGGTCAGGGCAGCCAGTCGGTTGGCATGGGCAATGCGCTGGCGCAAGCCAGCCCGGCCGCGAGGGAATTGTTTCAGGAAGTTGACGACGCCCTGTCGCAGCATTTGTTCCGCATCATGGTGGACGGGCCTGAAAGCGATCTGACGCTCACCGAAAACGCCCAGCCCGCGATCATGGCCAATGCGCTGGCGACGCTGCGGGTGATGCAGCGGGAAGGCGGCTTTTCGCTGGCCGACAAGGGGGATTATGTCGCAGGGCACAGCCTGGGCGAATATAGCGCCCTCTGCGCGGCGGAGGCGTTCGACATCGCGACAACGGCGAAGCTGCTGAAACTGCGGGGGCAGGCGATGCAGGCAGCGGTGCCCGTGGGCGAGGGCGCGATGGCGGCCCTGCTGGGCGCGGACATTGGCAAGGCGCAGGCTCTGGCCGACGCGGCGGCCGAGGGGGAAGTCTGCACCGTCGCCAATGACAATGATCCGACGCAGGTGGTGATTTCCGGCCATCGCGGCGCGATCGAGCGTGCGGTGGCCATGGTCAAGGATCACGGCATCAAGCGCGGGGTGCTGCTGCCCGTGTCCGCGCCTTTCCACTGTCCGCTGATGCAGCCCGCTGCCGAGGTGATGGAGGAGGCGCTGGCGAAGGCGGCGATCAACACGCCGCTGTTGCCGGTCTATGCCAATGTGCTGGCCGCTCCCATCGCCGAGCCAGCCGAGATCAGGGCGCGGCTGGTGGAGCAGGTGACGGGGCGCGTGCGCTGGCGCGAATCCGTGGCGGCGATGTGGGACGCGGGCGTCACGGAGTTCGTGGAACTGGGCGGCAAGGTGCTGGGACCGATGGTGAAGCGCATCGCGCCCGACGCCACCGTCCGCAGCATCGAGACCATGGACGATATCGAAGCGGCACTGGCCGAATTTTGACGAGACGGGATACAAGAACATGTTCGATCTGACAGGCATGACCGCGCTGGTGACGGGCGCTTCGGGGGGGATCGGGTCCGCCATCGCGAAATCGCTGGCGGCGCAGGGCGCGACCCTGGCGCTTTCGGGGAGCAATGAGGAGAAGCTGAAAGCCTTCGCGGCGGAGCTTGGGGGCGGTAAATCGGAAGCTGGGCACAAGACGCTCCTCTGCGACCTGTCCGACGCGGTTTCCGTCGATGCGCTGGTGCCGCAGGCGGTCGAGGCGCTGGGCGGCAAGATCGACATCCTCGTCAACAATGCGGGCATCACGCGCGACAACCTCATCCTTCGCATGAAGGACGATGAATGGGCCGATGTGATCGCGGTCAATCTGGAAGCCGCCTTCCGCCTCGCCCGCGCGGCGGCCAGGCCGATGATGAAGGCGCGCTTCGGCCGCATCGTCTCCATCACCTCGGTCGTGGGCGTCACCGGCAATCCGGGGCAGGCCAATTATGCCGCGTCCAAGGCGGGCATCATCGGCATGTCCAAATCGCTGGCGCAGGAACTGGCGAGCCGGGGCATCACCGTGAACTGCGTCGCGCCGGGCTTCATCCGCTCAGCCATGACCGATGCGCTGAACGACGCGCAGAAGGGCGCGATCCTCCAGAAGATCCCAGCGGGCGATCTGGGCGCCGGCGAAGATATCGGCGCGGCGGTCGTCTATCTGGCGAGCCGCGAGGCGGGCTATGTCACTGGCCAGACGCTGCATGTGAACGGCGGCATGGCGATGATCTGACGCTTTCAGGCCGGGAGCGAGGCGGGCATTTTGCCGCGCGTTCCCGGCAGAAGGCGAAGATGTATCGCGCGCCGGGCGATCAGCAGGCTGGCGCAGGCGATGGCGCATCCGGCAAGGACGTCGCTGAAATAATGGCCGCCGTCGATGGGCGTGGCGGCAAGGGTGAGAAGGGCCAGTCCGGTTCCCGTCGCCCGTATCCAGAGCTGGGGCGTCTTCAGGAAACCCCACCCGAAGACCGTTGCCAATGCCGCGTGATAGCTGGGGAAGGTGATGATCCCTTCCATCCGGTCGAGCGACAGCACGTGCAGGGTCCCCGCGCGCAGCGCCGCAAGGTCGTTCATGTGAATCAGCGCGGCGGCGGGTTGCAGATGCGGATAGTCGGTGGGGCGCAGGCCGAAATGGGCATAGGCCGCGACGGCCGGCATGGCCCCCGACAGGAGGATGACGGCCAGCCCGGCGATCATCGCCGCCAAAATGGCGGTCCGCAGCGCCGCGAGCCTGTTGGCGAGGCCCAGCACGATGATGAGCAGCGCCATCTGGGGGATGATGGTGGCATAGGCGAATTTCAGCGGTCCTCCCAGAAAGGCGTGCCGGTCCATCCAGCGGAGATAGGCGCGCCAGTCCAGGCCCAGAGCCTGGTCCCATCCCGCGATCCGCGCGTCCCAATAGGGGCCGCCCCGTGCCGCCACCATATAGGATAATATCGCCCCGATGGCGCTGAAGAGCGTCATCTGCTGGAGGCCGACGCACATCGATACGATGTTTCCGTCGGATCGGCGCTGACGATAGAAGGCGGCTGCCGCTCCCAATATCAGGATGAAAAGAGCCGGCCCGGCCACGCCCCGCAGCGGAATCTGGAATGGATCGGCGAACTGAAATCCAAGGGCGACGATCAGGGTGACGAGCAGGGCCATCCAACCGGCATCGTCATGTCCGTCATGGCCGGACGGCGCGAGCGATGGATGGGGGCGGGCGTCAACCATGGCCGGGATATCGCAGGGCTCTGCTAAAATTGCGTAAAAGCGGTCCTCTTTTCCTGCAATGATGGACGGGATTTCACCCCGTGGCAGAAAGAGGGGGCTTGGCTGTCTTGCCTCTTGCCTCTATCGGAGCTTGGCTTTAGGGCATCCCTTAACGGATATTCATACCAACCAACGATACCCAGTAAAAAGGACCACTCATGAGTGAGACCGCGGATCGCGTAAAGAAAATCGTCGTCGAGCATCTGGGCGTCGAAGCCGAAAAGGTGACCGAGGACGCAAGCTTCATCGACGATCTGGGCGCAGACAGCCTGGATATCGTCGAGCTGGTGATGGCGTTCGAGGAAGAATTCGGCGTCGAAATCCCCGACGATGCGGCTGAGAAGATCGCCACCGTCAAGGACGCGATCGACTATATCGACAGCAAGCAGTAAGGGCGTTTCGCGGCCAGCCCGACCGGCGGGCCGCAGCGTTTGAAGGAAACGGCTCCTCCTGTCCGGTCTTCCGGGTCTTGGGGAGCCTTTTCGTATCTGGCGCCGTTTCCCATGCGTCAGCTTTCGACAATCGGTTCGCAAGCGGCTAAGGGACGGTAAGCCAATAAGGAATTTCGGAGCAATATATGCGTCGTGTCGTCGTAACCGGTCTTGGCATGGTCAGCCCGCTGGGCGGAGATGTGGAGACTAGTTGGAAGAACATCATCGCGTCGAAATCCGGCGCGGCCACGATCACGCGCTTCGACGCCGCCGACTATAAATGCCGCATAGCCTGCGAAGTGAAGCCTGCCGCCCATGAATATGGCTTCGACGCGAATCTGGAAGTCGACCACAAGATCCAGCGTCAGGTCGATCTGTTCATCGTCTTCGGCATCGCCGCCGCGAGCGAGGCGTTGAAGGATGCGGGCCTCACCGACATGACCGAGGCGGAGCGCCTGCGCGCGGGCTGCTCCATCGGGTCGGGCATCGGCGGCCTGCCGGGCATTGAGAGCGAATCGCTGGTATTGGCGAACAAGGGGCCGGGGCGTGTGTCGCCGCACTTCGTCCATGGCCGCCTCATCAACCTGATTTCCGGGCAGGTTTCGATCAAATATGGGCTGATGGGCCCCAATCATGCGGTCGTCACCGCCTGCTCGACCGGCGCGCACTCCATCGGCGACGCGGCGCGCATGATCGCGATGGACGATGCCGACGTGATGCTGGCGGGCGGCGCGGAAAGCGCGATCTGCCCCATCGGCATCGCGGGCTTCGCGCAGGCGCGGGCGCTCTCGACCGGCTTCAACGACACGCCGGAAAAGGCTTCGCGGCCCTATGACGTCAACCGCGACGGCTTCGTCATGGGCGAAGGCGCGGGCGTGGTCGTGCTGGAGGAATATGAGCGCGCGAAGAAGCGCGGCGCAAAAATCTATGCCGAAGTCCTGGGCTATGGCCTGTCGGGCGACGCCTATCACGTCACCGCGCCGCATCCCGAAGGGTCGGGCGGCTACCGCTCGATGGAAATGGCGCTCAGGAAGTCGGGCCTCAGCCTGGCCGACATCGATTATGTGAACGCGCACGGCACCTCGACTCCGCTGGGCGATGAGCTGGAACTGGGCGCGGTCAAGCGGCTGTTCGGTGATCATATCGGTTCCATGTCGATGAGTTCGACCAAGTCCGCCATCGGTCACTTGCTGGGCGGCGCAGGCGCGGTGGAGAGCATCTTCTGCATCCTCGCGATGCGCGACCAGATCGTGCCGCCGACACTGAACCTCGACGAACCGAGCGAAAGCTGCGCGGGCGTGGATCTGGTCCCGCACGTCGCCAAGGAGCGCAAGGTGCGGGCGGTGCTGAACAACAGCTTCGGCTTCGGCGGCACCAACGCGTCGCTCATCATGAAGGCGGTCTGAGGACAACGCCATGCGGCGGCTGGGCTGTGGCATAGTGCTGATCGGCCTTGCCGTCGCCGCTTTCATCGCGTTCCGTTTCGTCTATGGCTGGACGGAGGCGGGACCGGCGGGCAAGGATATCGCGCTGGTCGTTCCCGAAGGCGCGACGCTGTCCGACGCGGCGGTGCTGTTGAAACAGGCGGGGGCCGTGCGATCCGCCGACGCCTTCCTGACGCGTGCCAAGGTTTTCGGCGGCGGCCAGCCGATCAAGGCCGGGGAATTCGTCATTCCCAAGGGCGCGAGCAATTCGGCTATCCTCTCCATCCTCCAAGGCGGCAAGACGCTGACCCGCCTCGTCACCATTCCCGAAGGGATGCCCTCGATCCTCGTCCATGAGCGGCTGATGGCGAACGAGGAACTGTCCGGCGGGATCAAGGTGCCGGAGGAAGGCAGCGTCCTCCCCGACAGCTATGCCTATGACAAGGGGGAAAGCCGCGAGGCGGTGTTGAAGAGAATGCAGGCGGCGATGGATCGTATGCTGGCGAAGCTATGGGCGGAGCGCGCGCCGAACCTTGTCGTCAAGTCGCCGCGCGAGGCGATTACCCTCGCCAGCATCGTGGAGAAGGAAACGGCGATCCCCAGGGAAAGGCCGATGGTCGCGGGCGTCTACGCCAATCGCCTGCGAGCGGGGATGATGCTGCAAGCGGACCCCACCATCATCTATCCCATTACGAAGGGGAAGCCGCTGGGCCGACGCATCAGAAAATCGGAGATCGCGGCGGTCAACGACTATAATACCTATGCGATGGTCGGACTGCCCAAGGGACCGATCGCCAATCCGGGGCGGCTGTCGATCCTGGCGGTATTGCATCCGGCCGAAACCAAGGCGCTCTATTTCGTGGCGGATGGGAAGGGTGGGCATATCTTCGCCGACACCTATCAGGAACATAATGACAATGTCCGCAAATGGTTCGAAATCCGCCGCGCGCGGGGGGAGCTTTAAGGCCCGGCCGAGTATGCCGCGGCGTGGCCTGCCCTGATCGGGCAGGTTCACCCGGAGACGCGGAGTTTTTGAGAGGCACTGTCTTCCCCTCTGGCTGAACCTGCGCGGCCGATGAAGACGGATGCGCAGGGTCGGCCCCCTGCAACTCCGCGTGAAAAAATTCATCCGTCCGCCCAATGACGCTCCGTCTCAGGCCAATCCGACTTCCTTGAGCGGCACTGACGCGTCGGCCAACTGCGCCTGATCGAGAACCGCGCCGGAAAGGACATGGGCGCGGCCCTGGACATAATCCTTCACCGCGTTGACGCAATCGAGCGCGATGAGTTTCCCGCCCTTGAGATAGAGCACGGAAAAGCTGCGTGTCGCCGGATCGCCGCGCAACAGGGCCTGGTCATGGCCGATCGACAGCCCGACCGTCTGCAATTTCAGGTCATATTGGTTGGACCAGAACCACGGCACCGCTTCATAGGCTTCTTCCTTGCCCATGATGTGCGCGACCGCCGTTTTTGCCTGATCGTTCGCGTTCTGAACGGATTCGAGGCGGATTTGCGCGCCGCGCGCAAAGGAATTGGCGTGGGCGGCGCAATCCCCCACGGCATAAATATCGGGCAGGCTGGTGCGGCAATATTCGTCCACGTCGACGCCATTGCCGCCGGCTGCCCCTGCCGCGATGAGCGGACCGGTTTCCGGCACGATGCCGATGCCGACGATGACCATGTCCGTTTCGATGCGCCCGCCATCGGCCATCAGCACGGCGGTCGCCCTGCCGTCCTTGACCTCGATGCAGTCCATCTTCGCCCCGGTCCGCAGGTCCACGCCATGCGCACGGTGCTCGGCTTCGTAAAAGCGGGAGAGTTCTTCCCCCGCCACGCGGGCGAGCACGCGGTCAAGCGCTTCGAGCAGCACGACCTGCTTGCCGAGCTTGGTCAGGACAGCGGCGGCTTCCAATCCGATATAGCCGCCGCCGATGATGGTGACATGCTTGATCTGGTCCAGCTTCGCCATCATGGCGTCGACATCGTCGCGGCGGCGGACGGCATGGACATTGGAGGCATCCGCGCCGTTGCACGTCAACATGCGCGGGCTGCCGCCCGTCGCCCAGATCAGCTTGCCATAACCGATTTCCTCATTGCCCACGGTCACGAACCTGGCGGACGGGTCGACATGCTTCACCCGCCTGCCCAGCAGCATGTCGATCTTGCGCTCTGCCCAGAAGGCGGCGGGCCTGATAAGGATGCGGTCAAAGCTCTTGTCGCCCGCGAAATATTCCTTGGACAAGGGCGGACGTTCGTAGGGCGGGTCCTTTTCATCGCCGATCATGGCGACCGATCCCTCGAAGCCGAACTGGCGCAGCGCAATCGCCGCTTGCGCCCCGGCATGGCCAGCCCCCACGATCAGAACGTCATAATAGCTCATCCGTGCTCATCCTCAATCATTATCGAGGCGTGATTGAACGGCTTTGCTTCTGCTTTCAAGAGTGCGCGGGCAGATTTTCGCCTGACGCGGCCCCCGGCGGCGCTATCCGCATCGGCGGAAAGGAATCACAGGCTGGCGAGCACCCCTTCATAGGCGTCCTGTTCAAGCGCCCGGCCGGCGCCCATTGCCACGCATGTGAGCGGTGCGTCGGCGACCTTGACCGGCAAACCCGTCGCGTCCGCCAGCGCTTCGTCCAGACGGCCCAGCAAGGCTCCGCCGCCGGTCAGCGTGATTCCTTCGTCGATGATGTCCGCCGACAGTTCCGGCGCCGTTTGTTCCAGCGCGGCGCGGACCGCCGCCTTGATCTGTCCCACCGGCTCCGAAAGCGCCTGCGCGATTTCGACTTCGGCAATGGAGATTTCGGCGGGGCGGCCATTGACCAGATCCCGCCCCTTTACGGTGATGCGGCGGCCTTCTCCATCGGGCAGGGTCGCAGCGCCTATCTGGCATTTGATCCGCTCGGACGTGACCTCCCCGATCATGAGGTTGTGCGCCCGGCGGACATAGGACGCGATCGCTTCATCCAGCCGGTCGCCGCCCACCCTGGCCGATCCGCTATAGGCGATCCCGTTCAGCGACAGGACGGCCACTTCGGTGGTGCCGCCGCCGATGTCCACGACCATGGCGCCGCGCGGTTCGGTGACGGGCAGGTCGGCCCCGATGGCCGCGGCCATCGGTTCCTCGATCAGTTGCACGCGCGATGCGCCTGCATTGGACGCCGCATCCCTCAGGGCGCGGCGTTCCACCATCGTCGAACCGGACGGCACACAGACCACGATCGCATGACGCCGCCCGAAACGGCCGCCTTCCAGCGCCTTGCCGATGAAATGCTTTATCATCTGCTCGGCGATATCCAGATCGGCGATGACCCCGTCGCGCAGGGGCCTTATCGCCTCGATGCCCGCCGGCGTCTTGCCCATCATCAGCTTTGCTTCATTGCCTACGACCTTGACGCGCCGGATTCCCTGCCGCGTTTCAAGCGCGATGACGGATGGCTCGTTGAGCACGATGCCCCGGTTGCGGACATAGATGACGGTGTTCACCGTGCCGAGATCGATAGCCATGTCGCAGGCGGAAGAGGAGAAGAAGGAAGGAATTTTCATCGAGGAAGAAGCTACTCGTCATGCGGGGCCGGCCGCAGCGCAGTGCATCGGACGGCCATCCGGGCAGAAGGCGGTTGCGGTAGTCAGCCGCATTCACGCGACCAGATGAAGGGACATTCCGGATGATGCAAGCCCCGGAGTCATTCGATTCCTCTTCTCCGGCAGCTATCGGCCGCGTGCGGCATCCTGTTGTTCCCGGCTGAGCACGTCGATGATCTTCCCATAGGCGCGCGCCTGTTCTTCATGCTGGTTCCGCTTGCGGGGACAGGTGGCGACATGGGCGTGGTTCAGTTCTGTCGCTCTCCGGCGTTTGAGGTAGGCGGCTTTGTCCATGCCTTCATCTCCAACGGGTCGATGGCGGCAACTGCCGCGCGATATGGGAGGAAGACCGCGCGACCGTCCCCGCGATCAGCTTTCCCTTCATCAGGACGCGAAAGGCTTCGGCATCCCGCGGATCGAGCATGACCACCCGTGAGCCGCCGGAATCCAACGGCTCCACCGTCGATATCCGGTAAGCGTGCTTCCGGCAGATAGCCTCGATCATGTCGGGGGTTGCCTGCACGTGAATGGCCCGGCTCATGCCCGTCCGCCTTCCGCACCGAAAGGATAGGGATTGAACGCCATCGTTCCGTCCGTCCGTTCGGTTCGATAGGGATGGTGATGATCGCGGATTCGGCGTGCATAGCCCTGCGCAAGGCCCTGATGGGCGTGGCGCGTGGCGGAGCAGCGGGAAGCCTGGGCGCGCAGCATTTCCTCCTGTTCGCGCTTGAGCAGATGATTGAGATCTTCCATGGGGCGCTCCTCGGCCTGGCAAGCGGGAGCACGATAGTCTCTCAGTCACGGCGAATGCTTGCAGCAAAATTCGCGCAATGAAATGTCTGTACCATATGACGCCGTCACCGTCGCGCCTAAAAGCCCCTGCATCCGAAAACTTCTATCCCGGGCTTCGTCAGCCTGATATGAAGGGTCATCGGGTTCTTGTTCCGCACGATCCGACAGAGAGACTTATGTGCTCCCGCAAAAATGGGAGCTGATGACGCAAGCGGACTTTCTCTTTTCGGCAACCTTGATTGCATTCGCTGGTTTGCTGCTTTTCCCTGGCCGATGCATTCTTGGCGCCGGCAGTTGACGGCAGCGGTTGACAGGGGAAGTAGGAAGAGCGTCGGCAGTCCGGCAAACACCATCACAGCGCGGGGAATATCGCCCCGATGAAGGCTTATGACGATTCAACCGAAGTCCCCCCAATCCCTTTCCCGAATCCAGCAGAACTGGCTTGCCGCGAACGAGCGGCGGCTGCTTGACTGGCTATGTCATCATATGCCTCGATGGGTTACGCCCGATCGTCTGACCGCGACGGGCATGGTCGGCGCCGTCATGATCTTTGCTGGTTATGTCGGGAGCAATCTGGCCTCTTCCTGGCTGCTGCTCGCCATCGGCGGCTATATCGTCCAGTGGTTTGGCGACTCCATGGACGGCAGCTTGGCGCGATACCGCCGCATAGAGCGGCCTTCCTATGGATATTTCATCGATCATAGCTGTGACGGTCTGGCGACGCTGTTGATCCTTGCCGGGATCGGCCTCAGTCCGTTCGTGACGATGGATGTCGCGTTGATCGCACTGGCCGGCTATCTGCTGCTGTCGATCCACGCCTATCTGTCGGCGCGCGTGCTCGGGGAGTTCAAGCTGTCCTACCTCTCGGCCGGACCGACCGAACTCAGGATCATGCTGATCGCCCTCACCATCATGATGATGGCGCTGGGCGCAGGCCCCGGCCTGTTCGGGCGCTGGTCGGGCTTCGACATCTTCGTGGGATCTGTAGGCTCGATCCTGATCCTGCTGTTCATCGGTCAGACGCTGGTGACGGGGCGCCGGCTCGCCCGGGTGGAGGGAGGAGCATAGCGGCGTCCGCCTACGCGAACCGGCTCTCATGCATCGGAGATTTCATGACCATTTCCCTTTCCCACTTCGCCATAGAGCCGGATGGCGGACAATATCGCCTCCAATTGACGTTGGAGGACGGCATGGTCCTGAAGATCGGAGCGGCATTCGATCAGCTCGACTTGCCATCGCCGAGGATGATCTGATTGACGATGGAACCGCTTTACTGGATATCGCGCGCAATGCCTATGAAGACTTCCCAAGACAGTCTTCGGCCATCGAGCAACGGACCCTCGATCTGGTCTTGTCGAACGCGCGATACGCGAACGGTGAAATCCCCTTTCAATTTGGGGACCATTTGATTGGTAAATTTCCGAGGGAAAAGCGGGAATAGTTCGATCTCGGTAAAGCGATCGAAATCCCCAAAAATGATCTGGCTCCCCGAGTAGGACAGGCACAAGTGAGGAAATTCAACGTCTTGCGGCAAGTGAGATATTGAAATCATCCCACGTATTCCTGCGGCGTCCGACGCGAAATGTCTCACCTAAAAACGGGCCGGAAACAGCGTTGGCGCGCTGCCCGGCCCTGCATAGCGAAGGGAAATTTCGCCATGGCTGAACGTATCTTAGTCTGTGGTGGTCGCAACTACAACGACATGGAAATGGTCGAGCGCGTGTTGGGCGCGCATGACATTTCCGTCCTTATCCACGGTGGAGCATCTGGAGCAGATAGGCTTGCATCCCTCTTTGCTTTCCATCGTGAAATTGAACAGATCGAGTTCAAGGCGCTATGGGCGAAGCATGGCCGAGCCGCTGGACCGATCCGAAATCAGCAGATGCTGGACGTTGGGCGTCCCACGAAGGTCATAGCATTTCCGGGCGGTCGAGGAACCGCTGACATGATCCGTCGAGCTAAGGAATCTGGCGTGCCAGTTTATGAGGTCAACCACCCGGAGGCCTCTCATGGATGACCTGCTGAGGCTGGCGGAACTGGCCGACCGCTGCGAGATCGAGCGCGCGGGTCGCGAACTTGATGCCGACATATCGATGGCCTTGTTCCCATGGATAGCGCGGGGCGAGGATGGGCGGTTCTACAGGCGCGTTGGCGGCCCTTACGATGGTATCCCGGTCCGCATTCTGCACTACACCACGTCTCTGGACGATGCTATGACGCTGGTCCCGGAAGGATATGGCTGGTCGCTCTACAGCGATGGATACGCCGGATGTGCACCATATGATCCCGAGCAGCAGCCGGACGGTGTCAAATGCGGCGAAACGCCCGCCCTCGCCCTCTGCGCCGCCGCCCTCCGCTCCCGCGCCTCCGTAGGGAAGGGGGAGTAGGGGGATGGGATGAAACGTTGGAGCACTCCCACCGCGAAGCCGGGCGAGGTGAAGATCGTCTATGGCCGCATCGACCGCCACAACGATCCTGACCTGTGCTTTGCGTGGGGTGCTGGCACCGACATGAAGTGCACCGGACGGCTCATCATGGATGCGATCACCGAGAAAACCTTGCGCCCGAAGTTTCCCGGCCCCGGGCATGAATATCGCCCATCGCTTGTCGAGGAATTGGAAGCGCGCGGATTCGACATCACGACACTGCGGATCACGATATCGAAGAAGGAACCCCGCCAATGACCAACGACCAACCCGACAGCATGACCAAGGGGTTGCTGCCTTGTCCGTTCTGTGGAGTGGGCGATCCAGTCGTTTGGCTATATCGCGATAAGCCAAACCATATCATTGAGCCGAAATGGAACGCTCACTGCAAGGCGTGTAACATCGTATTATCGGCCCGAGGCAAAAAGGACGCAATCGCCGCATGGAACCGTCGCCCCACCCCATCCAGTGCGGATAATGCACTGAGGGAGGCGGCACCTCTGATCGAGGTTATTGCCGAATGGGAGCGTGAAAACGGGACGCTCGCCGCGATTATGCCGTCCGAATATGATGGCTTCATGGCACGTTTGAAACGCGCTGCTGTCCGTGGTTCCGCACGGGCCGCCCTCACTTCCTCGCCTGCCGTTGAGGCTGAGCCGGTGGCGTATCGCTATGTCTACCTTGACTACGCAGGACGAAAGATCAGCAGATATGGCACTCATGCTGAGCGCGTAAACGGTAGTGATCCGGTAGAGGTTCATCCCCTCTACGCCGCCCCACAGCCGACAGAGACGCAGCGGATCGTTGCTTGGCAACCGATTGAGAGCGCGCCGAAGGATCAGTGCATCCTGCTCGCATCGCTGGCCGTCGAAAACGCTGGCAAGGGACCGGAATGGTCTATCACGGCAGGGTATTGGGACGCCGAGTTTGAATGGGACAATGACGTATATCGCGGCGCTTGGACCGACGATAGCGTTGCTTCGTGGGCCTATGAGGAGCGCGTGGAGCTATCGCCCACTCACTGGATGCCGCTCCCAGAAGGCCCCACCAGCAAGGAACGCCAGCCATGAACGTGAGTAAAGAGGCGCGGGAGGCGGCTGCAACCATGCTTGACGACTACCGAGACAGGCTGACCCCCGATGAGCAGTCCGATAGTGTTATTGTTGCAATCAATGTCCGAAACGGCGTTTGCGATGATACTATTCGTGTTCAAGCCTTCGCCAAGTTCGAGGCCGAGATAACGCAGCGCGTCCGTGCCGAGGCGTTGGAGGAAGCGGCTGAGGATATTGCGCATCGAGTAGCCCCGTGCACATTTCCCTCCACTAACGGGAAATGGCTCGCTGCCAAAGCTGCCGCTCTAATAGCCCTCAAGACAGTCGGTCAGCCATGAGACGCCAGAAGATCGGGGGTGGGGCGTGAGCCGGCCATCCGAAGCGCCGGTGCCTGACACCATGGAAGCGGCATTATGTAGCAAACGCACCAAGCCGATTACGGCTATCATCGCAGCCGATGACATGCGCCTTCATTCGGGAGGCGTAGGTTGATCCTGCCATTCAAACTCTGGCTCTTGGGTGTACTGAGCTTCCATCAGTTGCCGGTGCACAGCGGCCCGCTTCCGGCGCTCCTCATCGAGAACATAGAAGACGCCTTTGTGCAGGCCAGCGCCATCCGTCCAGTAGTCTGCGCGCTCAGAGAACTTGCGGATAGAGCGCCCATAGTACCAGTATCTAATTCGGATAATCAGCTCCAGTTGCCCCTGATCCATAAGGTCTCGTTCGTCCCTACTGATCCAGACGCGAGAGAACACGCGGCGATCTTGGCCTGGAGCGCAATGGGGGATTGGGATTTTATCGGCCTTGAGAACGTCCGACCTTATTTCCTCGTGATAGGTCGAAATATAGCAGTGCGACCGAGCTACAATGGATCGGGCGGGCATTCTTCCATAGTTCCGCAGCCAGAAGGTTACGGCAATAAGGCTATCAACCTCTTCAGCCGTTACCTTGTCGATAAACAGGTATGGGCGAATGTCAGCGGAGTTGGCTTCCGCGACAAACTTCAAACCGCGCTCGGCATAATCAGCGCCGCGCCTAGTCTCGTTGGCGGCATGCCTCGCATAGATGGCCGCACCGATAGCGGCGAGCATGGTTATGAAGCCGAACGCCAGCCCCAAAGCGCCAATGATTGTCTGCTGGTAGGTGAGGACGGCCGATGCTTCGGCGGCGTGCGCCGCACGTCTCTGCTGTATAAGGTCATCAGTCTTCAGGCGGTGTTCTTCTTCGGCTTCCTTACAGCTTACAGCGCGTTCCGCGCGTTTCCGCCTGGGAAGGGCGTCAACCGTCGCTGGCTGGCAATCGTAGCCGCCAGCGCGGTAATCAGCGGCCTGGCCCTGATATCCAGCGTTACCGGCAAGATTTGGCTGTTCGGGATATAGCAGCAGCGCCAGCAGCGCTGCAGTTAGAATTATTCCGCCAACCGCAGCGAGGTCGCGCCGATCGCTTCCAAACATTGTATGAGAAACACCGCTGTGAATTTGCCCCGGCTCAGCTTGTTCCTGATATTCGGCTCAGAGTCCACCACGCCGACAGCGGCCAGCTTCTCAACTAGCTGAGCATAGGACACATTCCGGCGCTTTAACTCTGCCTTCAGCAGCCCCTTAACCTTCGCTTCCCATTCCGTATCTGGCACGTTTGCACTCCATTCGTCGCAAACGTCATTATACACGATGCATTTGCCCTTGCGCAAGATACAGTATTGTCATTATATACGATGCATAAGCAACGGATACGATGACAATGCAGCACTTCCTCCTTTCCTCCAAGGCCCGCACGATCAGCCTCAAGGCTGTTTTCACCATGGGCGAGGACAAGGCGTATCAGACCTTCTGCGAACTGCGCTGGCCTGAGACCGATGGCGAGGCCGTATGCCCGCGCTGCGGCTGCACGGAAAGCTACAGCATTGCCACCCGCCGCAAGTTCAAGTGCGTTGCCTGCCATCACCAATACAGCGTCACCAGCGGCACGATCTTCGCAAGCCGCAAGATGAGCTTCACCGATCTGCTGGCCGCGATTGTGATCTTCGTGAACGGCGCAAAGGGCGTCGCCGCCCTCCAACTGAGCCGCGATCTGGATTGCCAGTACAAGACGGCTTTCGTTCTCACGCACAAGCTGCGCGAAGCGATGGCATGTGAGCAGATGGGCCGCGAACTGAACGGCGTGGTGGAAATCGACGGCGCGTACTTCGGTGGCTACAGCAAGCCGGAAAACCGCAAGGAAGATCGCAAGGATCGCCGTTTGAAGGCGAACCTCACCGGTAAGCGCCAGTGCGTGGTCATCATGCGCGAGCGTGATGGCAAGTCGCTCCCCTTCATCGTCCGCAATGAAGGTGATGCCGTTCCCTACGTCCGCGACCATATTGGTACGCTCACCACGATCATGGCTGATGAAGGCACCGGATGGGACGCGCTGCATGCTGGTTGGGATACGCGCCGCGTCAATCACTCCGTGGCGTTCCTCGACAACGGGGCTTGCACCAATCAGGCCGAAAGCTACTTCTCGCGCCTGCGTCGCATGGAAGTCGGTACACACCACCACATCGCTGGCCCGTACCTCTTCGCCTATGCTGGTGAAGCCTCGTGGCGTGAAGATAACCGCCGCGTCGATAACGGCGCGCAGGCGGCTATGGTAACCGTGGCGGCGATGGAAGCGCCTGTTAGCCGCCAGTGGAAAGGCTATTGGCAGCGGTGAGCTTAAGCGGCCTCGAGGCGGCCGCTTAGCCGAAAAAAGTTTGCCAGTTCACGCGCCGCATCTTCCGATACAAATTTCGCAAGGACCTCGCCGCGCTTTGTAGGATATTGATTGTCCACCGAAACGAGATAAATTCCAGCACCATCAACCATCGGGTTCTCCGACGAAGCCGCATCAGCTTCTGCTGCTGTTATCTCTCCAATTACGAGGCTTGTCCTGTTACTGCCTTGGGCTACTACCTGAAAAGTCACTATAAATTCCTTTTCGAGAGGCCAGAACATGAGTGTGAATCAGCCGGAACTCTCTGTCAACAAACTAGCCGAGTACATCATCAGCAAGGGCGCTCGGCAGCGCAAAATTCTCAAGGATCGCAAGTATCCTGACGAAGACTTCCAAATGGGGATGTTTCACCGGGAGGCAAGCGAGGCTGTTAGGGCGTATCTTGCGGGCGGCTGCATAGACCCGTCTGCGGCAGAAAATCAAATAGCCATCCTCAAGCAGCAAACGCCGGAAAAGATCGGGACGATCAGGCGCGTAAATGCAAACATTGATGCACTAGAACGCTTCCTCGATATGCTGGACGACATCGACTTAGCCGGTGGAGAGCCGGAGCATGCTTCACATTCGGCAGAGAAACTGACTTTCCATGGTGTAAAAATTAGCGTTCGGCCCGAAATAATTTTGCGGGGCGTCGGACCAAAAGGGCGAAAGCTTGTTGGCGCGGTGAAATTACACTTCACCAAGTCATTTCCGATGACGGAGGAGTCGGCGGGTTACGTCTCAGCAACCGTGCAGGAATACTGTAAGCTGCATGTCGCCGCAGCAGACGAGACTGTTTTTTCAGAGTATTGTAAGGTGATCGACATTGGGTGCGGTAAAGTTTTTTCGGGGGTGAAAGCGACGACCGCGAGGATGAAGGACATATCCTCAGAGTGCGAAAATATTGCTGCTCTTTGGCCAACTATTTAGCGCACAATCTCCCATTGCAGCCAAAGCCCTGTTTCCTCAATCGACCGCACTAGGCCCGTCTCACGCTTGTCGCGCAGCACATGGCCTACCCGCCGCGTCATGATGTTGAGGATGCCAGCGTCGTTCTCCAGTCCTCTCTGATCCACAATCATGGCGGCTATCTCCCGCGTGGAAAGCGGTCCCTTCGCCACGCGCAGGATCGACAGAACGGCGCGGCTCATCTCCCCTCGCTTGCTCCATGACTTCGGGGGCGTGAACACCTTGGGCAAGACGCTCTCCTGCACGAAGTCAGGCGCGAACAGCCGTAGCGTGGCGTCCAAATGCTCCAGATCGGTGGATAGCTGCTGAAGGCGAGCGTGGCACAAGGCAATCTCGCCGGTCATCTCCGCGCGCTTTCGTTTGAGCGCATCTAAGGCGTAGTCCGTCATATGATGACATTACGC
>Ga0180221_1000474_pt1 | contig 35556 bp, 37 predicted proteins | sample eDN5th37CKraftMG_FD_151339 | JGI IMG/M metagenome (GOLD analysis project Ga0180221, IMG submission 151339) | Enriched Miracle-Growth compost microbial communities from Emeryville, California, USA - eDNA 5th pass 37_C Kraft MG (version 2) (version 2) ...
GACCCACCACCAAGCCGTCATCGCGCTCGCCCGACGCCGCGTCGACGTCCTCCACGCGATGCTCAGAAACCGCCAGCCCTACGAGGTCCGCCCGGCCAAAGCTGCTTGACAAACGCATTAGGCAGCCACCGTACGACCGGGCGGGCGCGGCCGAATCCGTGGACACCACCGATCGGCGCCGGCGGACGTACGGATTGGGCCGCCGTCAGCCGATGGCGGCCGGCGGCAGCACGACGACGGGCCGATCGGCCTGCGCGAGCACCTGCGCCGACACGCTGCCGAGGTGCGGGCCGAGGCTGCCGTAGCCGCGCGAGCCGACGACGATCAGGTCCGCGCCGACCTCGGAGGCGACGGACACGATCGCCTGCGCGGGCGATCCGCTGACGACGCGCCCGGACCACTTCGCGCCGCGCAGCGGGCCGTTGGCCCCGAGCGCGATCGCCTCGAACACCTCGCTCGCCTCGATCGGGTCGTGCGCCGAGAGCAGCTCCTGCCAGCGCGAGCTCATGCGCGGCGGCGCGTTCTGGCGGGCGTGGACGAGGACGACCTCGCCGCCGTCGGCCAGCGCCACCGCCTGGGCGACCGCGGCGCGCGCGGCCGGGGAGTCGTCGTAGCCGACGACGATCGTGCGTTGGGTCGCCATGCGCCGCGACGGTAGCGGGGCGCGGGCGCACATGCCAGCACGTGGCGCATCCGCACGGTCTATGGTGGCCTTCGTGACCCTGCCGGCGCACGCCTGGAAGCTGCCCGCGATCTCGCCGCGGGCCTACCAGCACCCGGCCGACCGCGCGGCGACGGCGGCGCTGGGGAAGGTCCCCTATCTCGACGAGGTCGTGCGCCGGCTGATCGCGCTCGGCTACGAGCGCGCGCTGCGCGCCGCGTCGCTCGGCGCGTCGGTGCGCCTGGGGCCCGAGCAGCTCCCGCACATCTGGGTGCTGCACCGCGAGTGCTTCAACGCCCTCGACGTGGAGCCGGCGCCCGACCTCTACCTGACGCAGTGGCCGCTGGCGAACGCGGCGACCATCGGCTCCGAACGCCCCGTCGTGGTCCTGAACTCCGAGCTGGTGCGGATCCTCGACGACGACGGCCGGCGCGTCGTGCTCGCCCACGAGGCCGCGCACGTCCACTCCGACCACGTGCTCTACCAGACCGCGCTCATGATCCTGCTGCGCCTGGGCGGGTCCGCGCGCCTGCCGCTGCTCGCCGGGCTGCCGCTGCAGGCGATCGTGCTGGCGCTGTTGGAGTGGTCGCGCGCCGCCGAGCTGAGCTGCGACCGCGCCGCGGCGCTCGTCACGCGCGATCCGCAGGCGGTGTGCCGCACGCTGATGACGATCGCCGCCGGCGAGGCGGCCGAGGACCTCAACCTCGACGCGTTCGTCGCGCAGGCGGCCGAGTACGGCGACGGCGGCGCCGGCCTGGACCGGCTGACGCGCCTGACCCAGGACCTGCGGCTCACCCACCCGATGCCGGTGCGCCGCGTCGGCCAGCTGCTGGAGTGGGTGCGCGGCGGCGAGTACGACCGGATCGTCGGCGGCGACTACGTGCGCCGGGGCGAGGAGCCGCCGCTGCGCGACGAGGCCGCGGCCGCGCAGGCCCACTACGCCGGGCGCATCTCCGACGCGTTCGCGCAGGCCGGCTCCTCGCTGCAGGAGGTCGGCCAGCAGCTCGGCGACTGGCTGCGCCGCCAGCGCGGCGGCGACGACGGCTGACCGCCGGCGCGCCTACCATCCGCGGCCCATGGGGTCGGGATCGGATGCCGCGACGCAGGCGCTCGTCGCCGGACGGCCGCTCGAGGCGTGCTCGGTCGCGGTGGTCGCGCTGCACGGGCGCGGCCAGGATCCGCGCTGGCTGCACGAGCAGCTCGTCGGGCCGCTCGAGGTCGACGGCGCCGCCTACGTGCTGCCCGCCGCGCCCGCCGGCTCCTGGTACCCGGGCCGCTACGACCAGCCGCCGGCGGCCAACGAGCCGCACCTGAGCCTGGCGCTGGACGCGTGCGCGGCGGCGCTCGCGCGCGTCGCCGCCGCCGGCGTGGCGCCCGAGCGCACGGTCCTGGCCGGCTTCTCGCAGGGCGCCTGCATCGCGGCGACGCTGCTGGCCCGGCGGGGCGCCCGGCTCGGCGGCGCGGGGATCCTCACCGGCGCGATCATCGGCGACGCGCTCGCCGAGCATCCGCTGGACGGCCTGCCGGTCGTCGTCTCCTGCAGCAGCCGCGACCCGTGGATCGAGCTGGCCGCCGCGGCGCGGACCGCCGACGCGTTCGCCGCCGCGGGCGCCGACGTGCGCTTCCTGCCGCGCCACGATCCCGAGCATCGCGTCAGCCCGAGCGATGTCGCGGCGGTCCGCGCGCTCGTGCTGGAGGCGGCGGCCTGACCGTGGCCGCCGCGCGCGCGCCGCTGGCGCTCACGTTCGACAACCTCGGCGAGGCGACCGAGCTGGAGCGCGGGACCTGGCCGGCCGGGCGCGAGCTCGGCCGCCACCCGACCGTGACCGAGGTCCTCCCGCGCCTGCTGGATCTGCTCGACGAGCGCGGGCTGCGGGCGACGTTCTTCGTCGAGGCGATCAACGCCGAGCTGTACCCCGACGCGCTGCGCGAGGTCGCCGCCCGCGGGCACGAGATCGGCCACCACGGGTGGCGCCACGAGGCGTGGTCGGAGCTGGACCCCGGCGCAGAGGCGGCGGCGCTGACGCGCGGCCTGGAGGCGTTCGCCCGGCTGGGCCTGCCGGTCGCCGGGTTCCGGCCCCCGGGCGGGGACCTCAACCCCGGCACGCTCGCGCTGCTCGCCGAGGCGGGCCTGGAGTGGTGCTCGCCCGCCGGCGACGCGCCGGCGGTGCGCGACGGCGTCGCGGTCGTCCCGTTCCGCTGGGCGCTCGTCGACGCCTACCACGTGATGGACCGCTTCGCGGACCTGCGCGCCGCCCACGGCGACCCGCGCGCCGCGCTCGACGCCGGGGCGCTGCGCGACCGTCTGATCGCCGAGCTCGAGCGCCACGCCGCGACCGGCCGCGCGGGCTGCCTCGTGCTCCATCCGTTCGTCGGCGCGGACCCCGCGCACCTCGACGCGCAGGTCGCGGTGCTCGACGCGCTCGACCGGCTGGCGCTGGACGTGCGCCCCGGCGGCGACGTCGCCGTTGCGTTGCGGCGCGGTTTGTAGCACCGTACGACAATCCGATCTGGGAGGAGAGACACCGCATGACCCGCATGAGGGCGGCGCTGCTGGCCGCGATCAAGGAGCCGATGGTCGTCGAGGAGATCGACTACCTCGACCCGGCCCCCAACCGCGTGCTCGTGCGCACCGGCGCCTCGCCGTTCTGCTCGACCGACTGCGTCAACTGGCGCGGCGAGCTGGCCAAGATCCCGCCCACGATCCTCGGCCACGCCTCGATGGGCGAGGTCGTCGAGGTCGGGCCGGGCGTCAGCCACATCCGGGTCGGCGACCGCGTGATCGTGCCGGGCACCTCCGAGTGCGGCGTCTGCTTCTACTGCGCGGCCGGGCGCCCCGACCAGTGCTCGGAGACGTTCGACCGCGGCGGCATCTGGCCGCACGTCGCCAACCGCGACAACGGCGAGCCGGTGAGCGCGGCCGGCAACGTCGGCGGCTACGCGGAGTTGATGAACGTCACCGCCAACCAGGTGTTCCCGGTCGAGACCGACCTGCCCGACGAGTGGCTGAGCATGCTCGGCTGCGGGATCACCACGGGCCTGGGCTGCGTCTTCAACGTCGCCAAGGTCGCGCCGGGCAGCAGCGTCGCGATCGTCGGCCTCGGCCACCTGGGCCAGTGGATGGTGCAGGGGGCGAAGATCGCCGGCGCCCGCAAGATCATCGCGATCGACCCGATCGCCTGGCGCCGTGAGCACGCCGGCAAGCTCGGCGCGACCCACACCGTCGACCCGTCCGCCGACGACCCGGTCGCCCAGGTGCAGAAGCTCACCGAGGGCCGCGGCGCCGACTACGTGCTCGAGGCCGCGACCGTCACCGAGGCGTTCACGCAGGCGATCCTCATGTCGCGCCGCGCCGGCACGGTCGTGCTCACGAGCGTCGAGAAGGCCGACGCGCAGGTCACGGTCCCGCAGATGGCGCTGTCGGTCACCTCCCGCGCGATCCTCGGCGCCCAGAACGGCAACGTGCGCATGCGCCACGACCTGCCGCGCTTCATCCGCATGATGGAGGACGGCTGGGTCGACCCCGAGGCGATCGTCACCAACCGCTACCGCCTGGACCAGATCAACGAGGCCCTGCACGCCTCCGACGAGAAGCGCGACCTGAGCGGGATCATCGTCCCCAGCCTGACGTAGCCCGCCCGGTAGGTTGCCTGCGATGCCGAGCCCTCCGACGCTCACGACCACCGTCGTCGGCAGCTACCCGCAGCCGGACTGGCTCGTCGACCGCGAGCTGCTGGCCTCCGGGCACGTCCCGCGGGTGCGGATGCCGCAGGTGTGGCGGGTCGACCCGGCGTTCCTCGAGGAGGCCCAGGACGACGCGACGCTGCTGGCGATCCGCGACATGGAGCGGGCCGGCGTCGACACGATCACCGACGGCGAGATGCGGCGCGAGAGCTACTCGAACCGGTTCGCGACCGCGCTCGAGGGCGTCGACGCCGCCGACCCCGCCGAGATCGTCAACCGGGTCGGGCGCCGGACGCTCGTGCCGCGGGTCGTCGACCGGGTGCGGCGCGTGCGGCCGGTCGAGGTGCGCGACCTCGAGTTCCTGCGCGCCAACACGCAGCGGCGCGTGAAGATCACGCTGCCGGGCCCGTTCACGATGGCCCAGCAGGCCGCCAACGAGGCCTACGACGAGCTCGACGACCTCGTGATGGACCTGGCGCGGGCGGTCAACGAGGAGGCCCACGACCTGCAGGCCGCCGGCGCGGACGTGATCCAGCTCGACGAGCCGTGGCTGCGCAACGACCCCGACGCGGCGCGGCGGATCGCGGTCCCGGCGATCGACCGCGCGCTGGCCGGGCTGACGACCGAGACCGCGGTGCACCTGTGCTTCGGCTACGCGGCGGTCGTGCAGGGCGAGAAGCCCAGCGGGTACGCGTTCCTGCCCGAGCTGGCCGACTGCGCGGCGGATCAGATCTCGATCGAGGCCGCGCAGCCCGACCTCGACCTCGGCATCCTGCGCGAGCTCGGCGGCAAGACGATCGTGCTCGGCGTCATCGACCTGGCCGACCCCGAGGTCGAGACCCCGGACGTGGTGGCCGAGCGCATCCGCGCCGCGCTGCAGTGGGTGCCGTCCGATCGGCTCGTCGTCGCCCCCGACTGCGGCATGAAGTACCTGCCGCGCGCCACCGCGTTCGGCAAGCTGCGCGCGATGTGCGACGGCGCCGCGATCGTGCGCGCCCAGCTCTAGCGACCGCGCCGGCTGAGCACGAGCGCGACCGGGGCCAGCAGCGTCACCGCGCACATCCCGGCGGCCATCGGGACCGCCGTGTCCTCGCCGGCGACGCCGGCCAGCGGCAGCAGCGCGGCGGACAGCCCGAACTGCGCGAGGCCCATCAGCCCGGTCGCGCTGCCGGCCGCGCGGGGGTGGGGCTCGAGCGCGAGCGCCATCGCGTTGGGCCGCACCAGCCCGACCGCTGAGACGACGAGGAACATCCCGACGAGCAGGAAGCCCAGCGGCGCGCCGGTCAGCACGACCGCGAGCGTTCCCGCGCCGCCGACCGCGCTCGAGGTGAGGCCCGCGGCCAGCAGGCGGCCGGAGCCGACGCGGGTCACGAGCCGCCGGCTGAGCTGGCTGGCGACGATGATCCCGGCCGCGTTGATCGCGAACACGACGCTGTAGAGCTGCGGCGACATGCCGTGGATGCCCTCGAGCACGAACGAGCCGCCGCCCAGGTAGATCGCCAGGCCGGCGAACGACAGCGACATCGCGGCGGCCAGCCCGACGAAGTGCCGGTCGCGCGAGAGCTCGCGCAGCGCCGCGCCGGTGGCGGCGAAGCCGCGGCTGCTGCGGCGCTCGGGTGGGAGCGTCTCGCGCAGCATGAGCGCGCAGGCGGCCAGGAGCGTCACGCCGACCGCGGCCTGGGCCAGGAACGTGCCGCGCCAGTCGGTGATGTGCAGGAGCTGCCCGCCGGCCAGCGGCGCCAGGACCGGCGCGACGGAGCCGACGGTGAGCAGCGCCGCGAACAGGCGCGCGCTCGCGACGCCGCCGCTGTAGTCGCGCACGATGGCGCCGGCGATCACGATGCCGGTGGCCCCGGCCAGGCCCTGCAGGAGCCGCTCCCCCATCAGCACCCACACCGACGGCGCGACCGCGCACAGCAGCGAGGCGAGCGTGAACGCGGCCAGCCCGCCCAGCAGCGGGCGGCGGCGGCCGAGCTGGTCGCTGACCGGCCCCATCACGACCTGGCCGACCGCCAGGCCGATCATGCAGGTCGTCATCGTCAGCTGCGCGGCCGACGCCGACGCCGACAGATCGTCGGCCATCTCCGGCAGGCCCGGCAGGTACAGGTCCATCGACAGCGGCCCGAACGTCGACAGCGCCCCCAGCAGGACGATGAGGCGCAGCGACGGGACGGTCGACGTGGCGGCCACGGCCGCCGCATCATCGAGGATCGCGCGGCGCGGGGCCGCGCCGCGGTCAGGCGCGGACGGCGCCGCGGATGAAGTCGACGATCGTCTGCGTCGGCGCGCCCGGCGTGAAGACCTCCGCGACGCCCAGCTTCTTCAGCTCGGGGATGTCGTCGGACGGGATCGTTCCCCCGACCGTCACCACCACGTCGTCGACGCCCTGCTCGCGCAGCAGCTCCACCACCCGCGGCACCAGCGTCATGTGCGCACCAGAGAGAATCGACAGCCCGACCGCGTCGGCGTCCTCCTGGATCACCGTCTCCACGATCTGCTCGGGCGTCTGATGCAGACCCGTGTAGATGACCTCCATCCCCGCATCGCGCAGGGCCCGGGCGATGATCTTCGCCCCCCGGTCATGGCCGTCCAGGCCGGGCTTGGCAACGACCACGCGGATCGTGCGGCTTGCGGTGGAGGCGGCCATCAGTAGACGGGGGTCTCGGTGTAGGCGCCCCACACGTCCTGGAGCGCGTGGACGATCTCGCCCTCGGTCGCATGGACGCGGGCGGCGTCGAGCAGCAGCGGCATCAGGTTGACGTCGGGCTTCTCCGCGGCCGCGCGCAGGGCGCTCAGCGACGCCTCGACCGCGGCGGCGTCGCGGCGGGCGCGCACCGCCTGCACGCGGTCGATCTGCTTGCGCTCGAGCGCCGGGTCGATGCGCAGGATCGGCGGCTCGGCGTCGTCGCCCTCCGTGTAGCGGTTGACGCCGACGACGATCCGCCGGCCCGAGTCGATCTCCTGCTGCAGCTCGAACGCGGCGTCGGCGATCTCGCGCTGCGGGAAGTTGTCCTTCACCGCGGCGACCATCCCGCCGAGCTCGTCGATGCGGCGGAAGTAGTCGTAGGCCTGCTCCTCGAGGCGGTCGGTGAGCGCCTCGACGAAGTAGCTGCCGCCCAGCGGGTCGATCGTGTTCGTCACCCCGGTCTCGTGGGCGATGATCTGCTGCGTGCGCAGCGCGATGCGCACGGCCTCCTCGGTCGGCAGCGCGAGCGCCTCGTCGTAGGAGTTCGTGTGCAGCGACTGGGTCCCGCCGAGCACGCCGGCGAGCGCCTCGATCGCCGTGCGCACGATGTTGTTCAGCGGCTGCTGGGCCGTCAGCGACACGCCGGCCGTCTGCGTGTGGAAGCGCATCAGCCACGACTTCGGGTTCTTGGCCCCGAACGTGTCGCGCATCTCGCGCGCCCAGATGCGCCGGGCGGCGCGGTACTTGGCGATCTCCTCGAAGAAGTCGATCTGCGCGTTGAAGAAGAACGACAGCCGCGGCGCGAACGCGTCGACGGGCACGCCCCGCTCGACCGCCTGCTCGACGTAGGTGAGGCCGTCCTTCAGCGTGAACGCGAGCTCCTGCGCGGCGGTCGCGCCCGCCTCGCGGATGTGGTAGCCGGAGATCGAGACCGGATGCCAGCGCGGCATCTCGCGCGCGCACCACTCGATCATGTCGCCGAGGAAGCGCATCGCCGGGTCGATCGGGAAGCACCACTCCTTCTGGGCGATGTACTCCTTGAGGATGTCGGCCTGGATCGTCCCGCCCAGCCGGTCGGCCGGGACGCCGGCCTGCTCGGCCGCCACCACGTAGTAGGCGAGCATGATCGGCGCGGGCGCGTTGATCGTCATCGACACGGTCACGTCGCCGAGGTCGATCCCCTGGAACAGCGTCTGCATGTCGTCGACGGAGTCGACGGCGACGCCCTCGCGCCCGACCTCGCCCAGCGAGCGCGGGTGGTCGGAGTCGTGGCCCATGAGCGACGGCATGTCGAACGCGGTCGACAGCCCGGTCTGGCCGTGGTCGAGCAGGTAGCGGAAGCGCTCGTTGGTCTCCTCCGCCGTGCCGAACCCGGCGAACTGGCGCATCGTCCACAGCCGCCCGCGGTACATCGACGGGTACACGCCGCGGGTGAACGGGAACTGGCCGGGCAGGCCGATCTGCTCGGGATCGGGCAGGTCGCGCTCGGTGTAGAGCGGCCGGATCGGCTCGCCCGAGAGGGTGGTGAAGGGCGCGTCGCGCTCGGGCGTGGCCGCGTAGGCCTCCTCCCACCCGTCCAGCGGCGTCTGCGTATATGTGGACATCAGATAGTCGGAAGGTCGCATATCAGGTAGCGTCCTGTCAAACCCGAGCTTCGGAGGACCCGACATGGACGATCACGTCGTCGGCATCGTAGGCGCCGGCTTCATGGGCTCCGGCATCGCCGAGACCGTGGCGCGCGCCGGCATGGAGGTCGTGCTCTACGAGCCCGAGCAGGCCGCGCTCGACCGCTCCGCCCGCCACATCGCCGAGTCCACCTCGCGCGCGGTCGCGCGCGGGAAGCTGAGCGAGGACGACGCCGCCGCGCTGCGCGAGCGCATCTCCCCCACCACCGACCTCGACGCGCTCGCCGACGCGAGCCTCGTGATCGAGGCCGTCGTCGAGGACCCGACGGTCAAGGGCCAGGTGTTCCGCGACCTCGACGCGCGCCTGCCGGACGCCGCGTTCCTGGCCACGAACACGTCGTCGATCCCGATCGCCCAGGTCGCCTCCTGGACGCAGCGCCCCGAGCGCGTGCTCGGCCTGCACTTCTTCAGCCCGGTGCCCGTGATGAAGCTCGTGGAGATCGTCGTCGCGCTGGACACCGCGCCCGATGTCGTCGACCACGCCGAGCGCTTCGCAGCCGCGATCGGCAAGCACGCGGTCCGCACCAAGGACCGCTCCGGCTTCATCGTGAACATGCTGCTCGTCCCGTACCTGATGGCGGGCGTGCGCATGTTCGAGGAGGGCTTCGCCAGCCGCGAGGACATCGACGAGGCGATGCGCCTGGGCGCCGGCCACCCGATGGGCCCGCTCACGCTCTGCGACTTCATCGGCCTCGACGTCCTGTACGCGGTCTGCGACTCGCTCTACGAGGAGTTCAAGCGGCCCGAGTACGCGCCGCCGCCGCTGCTGAAGCGGATGGTCGTCGCCGGCCACCACGGCCGCAAGACCGGCCGCGGCTTCTACGAGTACGGCGAGCAGGCCTGAGCCTCAGGCGCCGTCCGCCGGCGGCGCGAAGTCGCCGCTGGCGGCCCGGATGCGCTCGAGCGTCTCGACGAGGGCGTCGAGCGCGTCCTCGTCGAGCGGGTCGACGCCGAAGCGCAGCGCGTTGAGGGCCTCGGTCGCCTCGGCCGCCACCTCGCGGCCGCGGTCGGTGATCGTGGCCAGCGTCGTGCGCCGGTCGGTCGGGTGCGGCGAGCGGACGGCCAGCCCGGCGCGCTCGAGCCCGTCGACGAGGTTGGTGACGCTCGTGCGGTGCACCTGCAGCCGGGCGCCCATCTTCCCCAGCGGCAGCGCCCCGCGGCGGCTCAGGTGGAGCAGCATCAGCGCCTCGTAGCGCGGGAACGTCAGCCCGAACGGCTCGAGCGCCGCGTTCAGGCGCGCCATCAGGATCTGCTGAACGCGCATGATCGACGTCGCCGCGGTCATCGGCGCGACCGTGTCCTCGCCCCAGCGCGCCGCCCACTGGCGGCCCGCCTCGGCGATCGGATCGAAGCTCAACGGCGCGTCGGACACGGGCCACAGCCTTCCACACCCGGTCGTCACCTCAGCGCCGCCCGCGGCCGCGGCGGGCGGCCGCCGTGGCGGTCGCCTCGTCGCGGATCTCGCCCACCAGCTCCTCCAGCACGTCCTCGAGCGCGACCACGCCCAGCACCCCGCCGTCGGCGGCCTCGACGCGCGCGAGGTGCGCGCCGGTGCGCTGCATCCGCGCGAGGATCGCGCGCAGCCGGTCGTCGATCGACACGGTCGGCATCGGCCGGATCCACGACGGCGCGATCGGCCGGTTGCGGTGGCGGTCCTCGAACTCGAGCACGTCCTTGAGGTGCAGGTAGCCGATCATCAGCCCGTCGCGGCGGACCGGGAAGCGCGAGAAGCCGGTGGCGGCGGCGACCTGCTCGAGCTCGGCCGGCGTGACGTCGTGCTCGACCATCACGAGGTCGTCGACCGGCAGCAGGACGGAGCGGGCGTCGCGCTCCTCGAAGGTCAGCGCGCCGACGAGCAGGCGGCCCTCGTGCTGGTCGAGCAGGCCCTCGCGGCGCGACTCCTCCACGAGGCCGGCGACCTCGTCGCGCGTGAACGCGCTCGTCACCTCGTCGCGGGGCGTGATGCCGACCGCGCGCAGCGACAGGTTCGCCACCCAGTTCAGCGACGCGATCGCCGGGCGCAGCACCCGCACGACGCCGGCGAGGATCGGGGCGAGCACCAGCGCCGAGCGCTCCGGCCCGGCCAGCGCGATGTTCTTGGGGACCATCTCGCCGAGCACGACGTGCAGGAAGCTGACGACCGCCAGCGCGATCGCGAACGCGACCGGGTGGATCAGCGCGTCGGGCAGCCCGAGCGCCTCGAACGGGCCCTCGAGCAGGTGCGCGACCGCGGGCTCGCCGAGGTAGCCGAGGCCGAGCGAGCAGATCGTGATGCCGAGCTGCGCGCCGGCCATCATCAGCGACACGCGCTCCATCGCGCGCAGCGTGACGCGGGCGAGGCGCTGGCCCTCCTCGGCGCGCGGCTCGATGACCGACCGGCGCGCCGACACGAGCGCGAACTCGGCGCCGACGAAGAACGCGTTGGCGGCCAGGAGCACGAGCGACAGCAGGATCGCCCAGAGGCTGCTCACCGGCGCTCCTGCGTCTCGTCGCCGTCCTCGAGCGGCTCGCGCTCGAGGCGGATGCGGTCGACGCGCAGCCCGTCGAGGCGCTCGACGGTGAGGCGCACGCGGTGGCGCCCGCCCTCGTCGTCGCGGCCCTCGACCTCGACCGTGTCGCCGACCTCGGGCATGCGGCCCAGGTGCATGCCGATCAGCCCGCCGAGCGTCTCGTACTCCTCGTCCTCGGGCAGCACGAGCTCGACGGCGCGGCCGGCCTCGTCGGGGCGCAGCAGGCCCGACAGCAGCCAGCTCCCGTCGGGCCGGCGCTGGATCGAGTCGTCGCGGTCGTCGTACTCGTCGCGGACCTCCCCGACGATCTCCTCGATCAGGTCCTCGAGCGTGACGATCCCGTCGACGGTGCCGAACTCGTCGACGACGACCGCGATCTGCAGGCCGCCCTCGCGGAGCTGGGCGAGCAGCGGGTCGAGCTCGACGCTCGTGGGGACGAGCACCGGGTCGACCATCACGTCGCGGACCCTGACGCGCGTGCGCTCCTCGTTGGGGACGCCCATCGCGTGCTTGATGTGGACGATGCCGACGACCTCGTCGTTGTCGTCGACGATCACCGGGAAGCGCGAGCGGCCGGTCTCGCGGCTGCGCTCGAGGACGGCGCGCACCGGCTCGTCGGCCTTGACGGTGTGCATGCGGGCGCGCGGGGTCATGACGTCCGCGGCGCGGCGGTCGCCGAACGCCAGCGAGCGCTCCAGCAGGCGCGCGGTCTCCATCTCGAGCGTGCCCTCCTCGCCGGAGCGGCGCACGAGCGACGCCAGCTCCTCGGGCGAGCGGGCGGACGCGAGCTCCTCCTGCGGCTCGATGCCGAGGCGGCGCAGGATCGCGTTGGCGGTGCCGTTGAGGAAGCGGACGGCGGGCCCGGTGGCGCGGGTGAACCCGCGCTGCACCGCCTGGACGGCGCGCGCGGTCTGCAGCGGCCGCGCGATCGCCAGGTTCTTGGGGACGAGCTCGCCGAAGATCATCGTGGCGCCGGTCGCCAGCAGCAGCGCGATCGCGACCGACACACCGCGCACGCCGCCCTCCGGCACGCCGAGCGACGCGACCGGGCCGTCGATCAGGTCGGCGATCGCGGGCTCGGCCAGGAAGCCGATGACGAGGTTCGTGACGGTGATGCCGACCTGCGCCGCCGACAGCTGCGTCGACAGCGTCCGCAACGCGGAGAGGACGCCGGCGGCGCGCCGGTCGCCGGCCTCGGCCGCCTGCTCCACCGTCGACCGGTCGACGGTGATGAACGAGAACTCCGCGGCCACGAACACCCCGCACGCCGCGACCAGCGCGATGGCGGCGAGGATGAGGAGGACCTCGATCAGCGGGCGCTCACCGCCCGCTCGGGACTACAGCTTGGATCGTCGGCTTCGGACACCGGCACGGCGAAGGGTAGACGACCGCCCCGGCGGTCAGATCGTGATCCGCCCCAGCCGCGGGAGGTCGGCGAGGAAGCGGCGCAGCAGCGGGTCGCCGATCCGCCAGGCGCCGCGCGGCCCGTCCTGCTCGACGATCCCTGCGTCGCGCAGGCGGCCCATCGTGCGCGCGGCGGTGGACGACTGCAGGCCCTCGTAGAGCGTCGCGCCGAGCGCGACGCGCTGGGCGAGCGTCTGCGCGTGGCGCCCGATCTCGCGGATCTGCTGGAGCGTCTGCTGGTGGCGCAGCGCCTCGCCGCGCATCGCCCGCGGCAGCGCGGCGGCGACGATCGCGTCGTCGAGGTCGTTGCGCAGCTCCTCGACGGCGATCGCGTGCGCGTGCTGGGCCAGCAGCATCGTCGCGCGCGGGTGGCCGTCACCGGTGGCGACGAGCCGGTCGAGCGCGGTGTCGGCGATCGTGCGGCCGTCGAGCGCGAGGCGCTCGCGCAGCCCGTCGCGCCACTCCTCGGGGGTGATCTCGCCGAGGTCGAAGAACGACCCGAACTGGCTGAGCGCGCGCTCGCTGGGCCCGAAGAGCTGTCGCATCATGTGCTCGATCGAGCCGGCGAAGACGACCGACACGCCCGGCGCGCGCTGGAGCACGGCGCGCAGCATCTTCGTCACCGCGTCGGGATCGCCGAAGCGACCGCCGGCGATCTCCTGGAACTCGTCGAGGAAGACGACCATGCGGCGGTCATCGGCGTCGGCGATCACGCCGAGGAGCTGCACCGCGGTGCGCAGCGCCTCGTCCGGGCTCTCCTGCGCGCGGCGGGGCAGCAGCGTCAGCTCGAGGTCGACGCCGGCGTCGCCGAGGTCCTGGTGCGCGCGGATCGCGGCGGCCTCGGTGAGCGCGTCCCACGCCTGGCCGGCGGCGCGCGCGGCGCGGGTGAGCGCGGTCCGCAGGATCGGCCGGTTGGCCAGCGCGGCGACGGTCAGCTCCTCGGCCAGCGCGGCGGCGCCGGGCAGCAGGAACAGGTCGACGGCGACCGTGTAGGCGCCCTCCTGCGCGCACACCGCGACCGCCGCGTCGCAGACGCTGGTCTTCCCCGTCCGCCGCGGCCCGGCCACGACCAGGTTCGTCCCGCCCAGCAGCGCGGTCGCCATCCTCGTCACGTCGTCGCGCCGGCCGATCATCGCGTCGAGCCCGATCGGCGTGTCGGTGGGGAACAGCTCGCTGCTGCCGTAGCGGCGCGTAGTGCTCATCGCGCACTACGTTAGTGCACGCGACGCACTATGACGACGGGTTTGTCGCTTCTGGCGCGTGCGCGATACGGTGGCCGCCAGCAAAGAAGAGTTCGATGCCAGGATCCAAGACCCGCTCCTCGCTCGCCGCCGGCGCCGCCGGCGCGCTCCTCGCCCTCGCGGTCGGCGTCGCGCTGGCGTTCCTGGCGATCCCGCTGGTCGCGCTCTTCACCGAGGTGTCGCTCACCCGGGTCCCGGACCTGCTGGGCGACCCCGCGGTGCGGGACGCGATCGCGGTGACCGCGCGCACGAACGCGATCGCCAACGTCCTGATCGTCGCGTTCGGGACGCCGACCGCATGGGTGCTGGCGACGCGGCGGTTCCCCGGCCGGTCGGTGGTGGTGACGCTGACCGAGCTGCCGCTCGTCCTGCCGCCGGCCGTGGCCGGCATCGCGCTGCTGGCCGCGTTCGGGGCGGGCGGGCTCCTCGGCCCGGGCCTCGCCGACGCCGGGATCGTCCTGCCGTTCACCGAGTGGGCCGTCGTCCTGGCGATCGTGTTCGTCGCCAGCCCGTTCTACCTGCGCCAGGCGATCGCCGCGTTCGAGAGCGTCGACCCCGGCCTCGTCGACACGGCCCGCACGCTCGGGGCGGGCCCGCCGCGCCGGTTCGCGCGCATCGTGCTGCCGCTGGCGGCCGGCGGCCTCGTCGCCGGCTGGGTGCTCGCGTTCGCGCGCGGCATCGGCGAGTTCGGGGCGACGATCATCTTCGCCGGCAACGTGCGCGGCGAGACCCAGACCATGACGCTGGCGATCTACGAGCAGCTGGACACCAGCTTCGACGTGGCGATCGCGCTGGCCATCCTCATGGTCGTGCTCAGCGCCGGGGTCCTGCTGGCCTACAAGCTCATCGTGTCATGGCGACGCTCGATCTCGAGCTCCACGTCGCGCTTCGCGCCTTCGCCGTCGACGTCGGCCTGACGGTCGGCGACGAGACGGTCGCCGTCGTCGGCCCGTCCGGCGCCGGCAAGTCGACGGTCCTGCGCGCGCTGTGCGGGCTGACGCGGCCGAGCGCCGGCCACGTGCGCGTCGGCGACGAGACGTGGTTCGACGCCGCCCGCCGCGTCGACGTCGCGCCGGAGCGCCGGTCGATCGGCCTCGTCCCCCAGGACTACGCGCTGTTCCCGCACATGACCGTGCGCGCGAACGTCGCGTTCGGCGCGCGGCGCGACGTCGACGCGCTCCTCGACCGCCTGCACATCCGGGCGCTGGCCGGCGAGCGGCCCGGACGGCTGTCGGGCGGGGAGCGCCAGCGGGTCGCGCTCGCCCGCGCGCTCGCGCGCGACCCCGCCGTGCTGCTGCTCGACGAGCCGCTGTCGGCGCTCGACGCGGCGACGCGGCGGTCGGTGCGCGACGAGCTGTCGGAGGTGCTGCACGCGGCCGGGGTCCCGACGATCGTCGTCACGCACGACTTCGACGAGGCCGCGGTGCTCGCCGACCGCCTCGTCGTCATGGTCGGCGGGCGATTCGTGCAGATGGGCACGCCCGCCGAGCTCGCGGCCGCCCCCGCCGACGCGTTCGTGGTCGAGTTCATGGGCGGCCGGGTCGTGGCCGGCCACGCCGAGCCGGCCGGCGACGGGCTGCGGGTGCGGCTGGACGGGGGCGGGAGCGTGGCGCTGCCACGTGGCCGGGCGTCCGCCGGCCCGGTGCGGCTCGGCGTCTACCCCTGGGACCTGCGGCCGGTGCCCGGCGACGCGGGCCCGGACGCGCCCGTCGTGGCCCGGGGCCCGGTGAGCGCGATCTCGACGACGCGCGGGCGCCGCCACGTGCGGGTCGGCGACCTGGCCGCCGAGTGCGACGAGGCGCCGGCGCGCGGCCTGCGGGTCGGCGACGTGGTCTCGCTGCTGCTCGATTCGGCGCCGGTCGTGCTCGGCGGCTCAGCGGCGCACGGCGGCGTCGGCGACGTCGTAGCCGCCGAACGCCTCGAGGCGACCGGCGAAGGCGCGTGAGGCGATCGTGTCCAGCAGCGGCTCGACCGCCGGGTGGTCGGCCCACGTCCCGGCCACCCACAGCTCGACCTCGTGCTCCTCGAGCGCGACGAACTCGAGCGCGAACACGCGGGCGGCGGTCTCCATCGTGACGGCCGCGGCGGCGTGCGCCTGCGCCTTGCGCGCCGCGTCGACGTGACCGCTGCCGCGGGCGACGACGGTCGGGCTGGCGTCGCCGAGCGCGCGCTCCAGCGCCTGCTGGCTGGCGGCCCCCGGGTCGCGGCCGATGACGCCCACGGCGCCGTCGGACACGCGCTCGAGGACCTCGCGCTCCGGGATCCCGCGCACGGCCAGGCCGACGTGCCAGCGCGCGAAGCCGTAGCGGGCGACGGGGATCGGCGGCGCGGGCAGCCCGCCCCGCGGACCGTGCACGACCGCCGCGTGGCAGCGGCCGTCGGCGAGCGCGGCGACCGCCTCGCGCGTCGGCGCCGACAGCGGCGTCACGGCGTGCCCGCGCCGTCGCTCGAGCAGCCCCTCCGCGATCGCCAGCGCGGGGTCGCAGCCGACCACCACGAGGCGGTCGAGGTCGACGTCCGCGTGCACGTCGACGGCCCCGTCGCGCCAGCGGCCGTCGAACGTGCCCCAGCCGCCCGCGCTCACCGGGTCGTCGACGGGCGCGCCCGCCACGATGCGCCCGCCGACCCGCCCGACGCGCAGGACGGCGCCCTCGGGGGGCGGCGCGCCGACGATGGCCGGCGACCGGTCCGGCGCGCCGAACAGGTCCTCCACGCGGACGCCGAGCTCGGCCGCGATCGCGAGCGCGGTCGTGACCGACGGCGTGTGGCGGCCCGCCTCGATCGCCGCGATCGCCTGGCGGCTGACGCCGGCGCGCTCGGCCAGCGCCGCCTGCGTCAGGCCCGCCTTCGCGCGAGCGCGGCGCAGCTGGTCGCGAACGGCGGCTGAGCCCTCCATGCGGCCACGGTACCGCTCTGCGCCAGGAAACGGGCGCGGGCGACCACGATGCGAGCATCACGGCGCGCCGCGGCACGATCGTGAGCGAGCCCGTCGACGAGCCGGTCGGCCGCACGTTCACGTTCGCCGACCCGGACGGCGACCGGATCACGCTGCACAGCCGCGCCTGATCTGAGCGGCGCGCGTCTCGAAGAACACCGAGCACACCGGACACCGTCGATCGTTTAGAGTCGTCCGATCACGGACGATGACTCTCAGGCTTGAGATCCGCGATCGAGAACGGCACGCGCCCCGTCGGCCGGCGCGGGGCATCCCGCACAAGGACCGTCGCGCGGGACCGACGGGCAGGACCGCCCAACGGCTGACGGTCAGGCTCACGTCGGCCCTCGCGATCGGTGCGGCAGCGATGGCCGCGACCGCGGCGAGTGCGATCGCAGACCCCCTGAGCATCACGAGCTCCACTCCGCCGGACGCGGCCGTCATCCCACCCCAGAGCTCGTTCAGTTCGATTCCGTTCACGGTCGAGACGAACGTTCCCGGGCTCTCAGGCGGCGTGGTGATCGAGCTCGCGACGAGGAACGTGCCCGGACGGGACGGGACGCTCGCCGACGACTTCGTCATCGGCAGGGGCTACCTCCGCGAGAGCGACGCCTATCCGGGCACCTACCGAGGCAGCGTGCTCGTGACCCAAGCGATGCCGGCGGGCAACTACTTCTGGCAGGCGTCGGGCACCATCTACCAGCTGACACCGCCGTACGGGACCATCCGCTACGTCAGCGCGCCGGTTGCGCTGAACGTCGCCAGCCCGCCGCCGGAGGAGCCGCCGGCCCCCGCGCCGACCCCGCCGCCCGCTCCTGAACCGGCCCCGGCACCGTCACCGGTGGAACCGCCGCTCCAGCTGACGCTGCGCGAGGCCACCAGCCTCGTCCCGAGGGTGATCCGCAGGGAGACGCGCCGGTCGCCGATTCCCGGCACGCTCAAGACCAGATGCCATCGGCGAAGCACCACGGCGTTCGTCTGCTCGCCGACCTGGGCCGATCGCTCCTTCATCTATGCGGGGACGCTCAGGATCCTCGAGACGCCCGACAGCTACCGCTACGCGTTCAGAGGGCTGCGCGCCCGCATATCGTGCCTGACGCGGCGATCCGTCCGGGCGTGCGCGATGCGCGTCGAGTGGTGACCCCGACGCCCGTGCGCACACGAGAAAGGCCCGCATCCGCAGGCCTTTCGTAGTCGGGGAGACAGGATTTGAACCTGCGACCGCCCGGCCCCCAGCCGGGTGCGCTACCAGACTGCGCCACTCCCCGTATGTGTTCAAGCGGGCGACGGGAATCGAACCCGCCCTAGAAGCTTGGAAGGCTTCTGTGCAGCCACAACACTTCGCCCGCAAGCTCGCGCGTTCATCCTAGCGGCCGCATCGCGGTTGCGGACCTACGATCGGGCGCGGCGCTCCTCGGTGGGGACGGTGCCCTCCTCGTCGAGCAGGCTGCGCGGCGGCCACGGCCCGAACCAGTTGTCGCGGGCGCCGTCGAGCGTCACGACGGAGCCGCTGAAGACGCGGCCCAGCGGCGACGCGAGGAGCGTGACCAGCCAGGCGTGCTCCTCGGGGCGGCCGAGGCGGCCGAACGGCACCGAGCGCGCGACCGACTCGCGCACGACGTCGGGGTACTTGTTCAGCGCGTCGGTGTCGAAGTGGCCGGCGGCGACCGCGACGACCGTGACGCCGTCGGCGGCCCAGGTCTGCGCGAGCTCGCGGGTCGCGGCCTCGACGGCGGCGCGCGCCGCGCCCGAGTGCGTCATGCCCGGCATCCCGTGATGGGGCGAGAGCGTGACGTTGACGATCGTGCCGCGGCGGGCGAGGCGGAACGCGCGCTCGTGGGCGACCCGCGCCATCGTCAGCGTGCCGCCGACGTTCAGCCGCGTCACCGCCTGCCAGCCCTTCAGCGAGATGCCCTCGGCCGGCACGAAGTACTGGCCGCCGGCGTTGTTGACGAGCGTGTCGAGGCGGCCATGGCGCTCCAGGCAGGCGTCGACGATCCGCTCCGCGTCGGCCTGCTCGCGCACGTCGCCGGCGACGAAGCCGCAGCGCTCGCCGAGCGCGGCGGCCGCCTCCTCCAGCACCTCCTCGCGGCGCCCGCAGATGACCACCGACGCCCCGCACGCGAGCAGCTCGGCGGCCGTCGCGCGCCCCAGTCCGGTGCCCCCGCCGGTCACCAGCGCGACGTGTCCGTCGAGCAGCCCGGGGGTGAAGATCCGCGACGCCATGATCTGCAGCCTACGTCGCGCCGGGAGGGGTAGCATCGCGCGCATGGAGTACGGCGACGACGATCTCTTCGACGATCCCGAGCTGGCCGCCGTCGAAGACGAGCTCGAGGGCTTCGACGACGACTTCGGCGAGGACCACCGGGGCGACAACCCCGGCTTCGACCTCGATGAGCAGGTCGCCATCGAGGAGCTCGAGGAAGAACAGGGCGAGTAGCGGCGGCGTCCGCGCCGCCGCTCAGGCCTTCGGGCCGACGTGCCGGTCGAGCCGGGCGACGGCCTCGCGACGCGCCACCGACACGTGCCAGCGCCCCCACGGGCGCCATGCGATGTCGAGCGCGTCGCAGGCGTCGATGAACAGGTGTCGGATGTCGTCCGAGCGGCTCGAGAACTGGTACCGCGGGTACTGGTACCAGCGCCCTTTGACGTGGACGCGGTTCACGCCGCGCCAGCCGTCGGAGTGGATGAGGCCCCGCAGGAAGGACCCGGGGTAGCGGTCCATGACGATCGCGCGCTGCCAGGGTGCGAGCAGGATCGGACGATGGTGCTTCTTGCCGGGCGCGTGCTGCGGGATCAGTTCAGGCCACCGCTTGGAGTAGCCGTAGGCGATCGCGAAGCTGCCGCGGCCCCTGGGGAGGTAGACGTGCCCGCCACCGGTGGGGTTGACGTGCGCGATCGCGGCGCGCGTCTCCTCGATGATGCCCGGATAGGCGAGGTCCTGGTGGATGCGCAGGCTCCACGTCTGCCGGCGCCTGGAGAGACAGCCGTCTCCGAGGTACAGCCCCAGCAGGTACGCATAGCGCTCCATGCTCAGGATTCTTCCAGCTAAGACGGACGCTACAGTGAGGCCCCGCTTTCGGGGGACTGGTGTAATGGAAACATAGGGGTCTCCAAAACCCTTGCTCGAGGTTCGATTCCTCGGTCCCCCGCCTTCTCGCGCGCCCCGCTACGCCACCCGGCGCAGCGGGGCGCGCGTCTTCTCCGGTCCCACCCCGAAGTCCGGCAGCGTCCGCCGGCGCAGGCGGCGCGCGACGCTGCGATACGCCTGCTCGGTGACCTCCGCGCGGCGCCCGCGCGCCATGAGGTTGTGGCCCATCACCGCGAGGTCGGCGGCGCTCGGCTCGATCGTCACGACCCGCACGCCGGCCGCCTCCAGCTTGCGCGTCTCGCTCGCCAGCCGCTTGCTCGCCGCCGCGCGCATCGCGCCCGACACCTGCGCGACCGGGTTCAGCGACCGCGGGACCCGCGCGCTCGTCGACATCGGGTTCAGACACACGGCGACGTCGACGTCCTCGCGGCACAGCAGGTCGAGGTTGGACGGCGAGCACACGCCGCCGTCGACGTAGCGGCGCCGGTCGACGGCGACCGGGTGGTAGAAGCCGGGGATCGCGCACGAGGCGGCGACCGCGTCGGCGGGCGTCGCGGCCGGGGCGTCGGGCGCGCCGAACACCGTGCGGCGGCCCGAGCGGTAGTCGCACGCGACGACACGCAGGCGCTGCGGCCACGCCTCCCCCACGAGCCGCTCGACGAGCCGCCGGATCGGCGCGGTCGACACGACGCCGCGCGGCAGCCATCCGCCGAGCACCGCGGCCGGCGTGTGGCGCAGCGGCCGGCGCAGCGTCGACAGCGCCATCCGCCACGAGCCCGGCCCGACCGGCGGCAGCGCGAGCTGCAGGCGGAACCGGTCGGGCGAGTCGCTCGCGATCCGCTCGATCTCGTCGAGCTCGTCGCCGACCAGGTCCTCGAGGTCGGCGAGCTCGCGCAGCGGGCGGCCGGAGGCGTACGCGGCCAGCAGCGCCGGGGGCACGCCCGCCGCGCCCATCGCTCCGACGACCGAGCCGGCCGAGGTCCCCACGATCACGTTCGCGCGCGCGGGCGCGAGGCCCGTCTCGGACTCCAGGGCGTCCAGCGCGCCGATCAGCCACGAGGCGCCGACGACACCGCCGGCTCCGAGCACGAGACCCACGCGCATCTGCCCGGCCTACCCGTCTGCCCGCGGACCAACCGCGCCCCGGGCGCTTGACAGACCTCAGTGAGTGAGTACATACTCACACCTGTGCAGCCGCCGGGACGCGTCCTCTCCACCGCCGACGCTCGCCGCGAGGAGGTCATCGCCGCGGCCCGTCACGTCATGGCCGCCCGCGGCTTCCACGGCACGCCGACGACCGAGATCGCCAAGGCCGCCGGGATCTCGCAGGCCTACCTCTTCCGCCTCTTCCCCACGAAGCTGGAGCTCTTCCTGGCCCTGACCGAGGACTGCTTCGAGCGCGTCTCGCAGACGTTCACCGACGCGGCCGGGCGCGCCCGCGCCGCCGGCGAGAACGCGCTCGCCGCGATGGGCATGGCCTACGGCGAGCTGCTCGCCGACCGCGACGTGCTGCTGCTCCAGCTGCACACCTACGCCGCCGCCGACGAGCCCCGCATCCGCGACGCCGTGCGCCGCGGCTACGCCCAGCTCGTCGACGTCGTGCGCCGCGAGTCCGGCGCCGACGACGGCGAGCTCCGCGACTTCTTCGCCATGGGGATGCTCATGAACGTCGTCGCTGCGATGCGCGCCGACGAGGTCGACGAGCCCTGGGCGAAGGTGCTGATGGACCCCTCCAAGTGACCCCGTCCTTTTCGCTTCAACAAGTGAGTAACCGATCACACACCAGCCAGCGGGAGGAGAACCTGATGTCAGTCCCGTCCGTCCGCCGAGCCCGGCCCCGGCCCGGCGCGACGCTCGCGATCGTCTCGGCCGCGCTGTTCATGACCGCGCTCGACAACCTCGTCGTCGGCGTCGCGCTGCCCTCGATCCGGGCCGACCTCGGCGGCTCGCTCGAGTCGCTGGAGTGGACCGTCAACGCCTACACGCTGGCGTTCGCCGTGCTGCTCATCACCGGCGCCGCGCTCGGCGACCGCTTCGGGCGCAAGCGCATGTTCGGCGTCGGCCTCGTCGTGTTCACCGTCGCGTCCGCGGCCGCCGCGCTCGCCCCCACGATCGGCGCGCTCGTCGCCGCGCGCGCCGTGCAGGGCGCCGGCGCCGCGATGCTCGCGCCGCTCACGCTCGTGCTGCTGTCGGAGGCCTTCCCGGCGTCGCGCCGCAGCGCCGCGCTCGGGATCTGGGCCGGCGTCAGCGGCCTCGGCGTCGCGCTCGGCCCCGTGGTCGGCGGGGCCGTCGTCGAGGGCATCTCCTGGCAGTGGATCTTCTGGCTGAACGTGCCGATCGGCGTCGCGCTGCTGCCGCTGGCGGTCGCCCTGCTGACCGAGTCGCGCGGCCCGGCCGACCGCCTCGACGTGCCCGGCCTGACCCTCGCCGCCACCGGCCTGTTCGGCCTGACGTTCGGCATCGTCCGCTCGCAGGCGCTCGGCTGGGAGCACGGTGTCGTGGTGGGCTCGATCGCCGCCGGCCTCGCCCTCCTGGTCGCGTTCCTGGTCTGGGAGCGGCGCGCGCCCGCGCCGATGCTGCCGCTCAGCCTGTTCCGGGCGCGCGGCTTCTCGGCCACGAACGCGGCGGCGTTCGCGATGTTCTTCGGGACGTTCGGCGCGATCTTCCTGCTGTCGCAGTTCTTCCAGACCGCCCAGGGCCTGGACCCGCTGCAGGCCGGCATCCGCACGCTGCCGTGGACGGCGGCGCCGATGATCGTCTCGCCGCTGGCCGGGCTGCTGATCGACCGGGTCGGGGCGCGCGCGCTGATGGCCACGGGCATGCTGCTGCAGGGCGGCGGCCTGCTGTGGCTGGGGCTCGCGCAGACGCCCGACACGCCGTACCTGTCGATCGTCGTGCCGCTGATGATGGGCGGCGTCGGGATGGCGCTCGTGTTCGCGCCGTCGGCCAGCGCGGTGCTCGCCGCGGTCCGCCCCGAGCAGGCCGGCCAGGCGTCGGGCGCGACGAACGCGATCCGCGAGGTCGGCGGCGTGCTCGGCGTCGCGGTGCTGGCGACGGTGTTCAGCGCGAACGGCTCCTACCTGACGCCGCAGGCGTTCACCGACGGGCTCACGGCCGCGCTGCCGATCGCCGCGGCGGTCCTCGCCGTCGGGGCGCTGGCCGCGCTCCTGGTGCCGCCGCGCCAAGCCGCGACATCCGCACAAACCACGGTTGTGGGCGATACCGCCCCTGCGTAGCCTCCTGAGGAAGGAGGTGATCCGGATGCGCTTCGGATCCGAGAGCAAGCCGCAGGAGCAGGAGCACCTGGGCGAGTGCCGCACGACAGAGGACGTGCGTCGCCTGTTCGAACGCTATCGCGCGGAAGCGCGCCTGCATGCCGAGATCACCGGCGAAGAGGAGCCGCTGACGGTGCCCGAGGTCGAGGCCGAGGACGAAGGCCTCGTCAAGGCCCCGTAGCCCGGGTTCCATCGACCGCGCCGGCCGGCTCGCGCACCGCGCGGGCCGGCCGCGCCGCGCCCAGCCGCTGGGCGCCGAGGAAGGCGAGGCCGCCGGCGAGCCCCCAGAACGGCGCGCTGATCCCGGCGACCGCGATGCCGGAGGCGCTGATGACGAACGTGATCGTCGCCGCCTCGCGGTGCTCGCTGCCCGAGAGCGCGGTCGTCAGGGCGGCGCCGAGCGTCGCCAGCAGCGCGAGCCCGGCGGCGCCCTCGATCAGCAGCGGCGGGGCGGCGGCGACCACGGCGGTGGCCACGCCGGCCGCCAGCCCGAGCGCCAGGTAGGCCACCCCGCTGGAGACCGCCGCGACCCAGCGCCGCGCCGGGTCGGGACCGGCCTCGGGTCCCGCGACGAGCGCCGCGGTGATCGCGGCGAGGTTGATCGCGTGCGCCCCGAACGGCGCGCCGGCCGCGGTCGCGGCGCCGGTCGAGACGAGCACCGGCCGCAGCGGCGGGCGGTAGCCGAAGCTCGCGAGGACCGCCATGCCCGGCACGTTCTGCGAGGCCATCGTCACGATGAACAGCGGCAGCGCGAGCCCCACGAGCGCGCCCAGGTCGAGCGCCGGCGCGGTGACCGCCACCTCCGGCCACGGGTCCGACAGCGCGCCGGGCGGCAGGTCGCCGGCGAGCGCGATCGCCGCGACCGTGGCGGCCATCGCCCCCGGCACCGCCCACCGGCGCGCGAACAGCGTGAGCACCAGCCACGTCGCCACGACGGGGCCGGCCTGCCAGGGCAGCTCGACCACCGCCGTCACCGGCGCCACGCACAGCGGCAGGATCACGCCGGCGAGCATCGCGCTGGCGACCGGCACCGGGATCGCGCCGATCCAGCGCCCGAGCGGGCGCCACAGGCCGCACAGCACGATCAGCGCGCCGGTCACCGCGAACGCGCCCAGCGCGGCCGGGTAGCCGCCCGGCACGTCGCCGGAGGAGATCAGCAGCGCCGCCCCGGGCGTCGACCACGCGATCGCGACCGGCATGCGCGTGCGCAGCGCCAGCCAGATCACGACGACGCCCATCAGCACGCACAGCGCCAGGAGGCCCGACGACGCCTCGCGCGGGTCGGCGCCGACCGCGCGCAGCCCGGCGAGCACGAGCGCGAACGTGCTGGCGAAGCCGACGAGCGACGCCACGATCCCGGCCAGCGCCGGGGTCAGCAGGCCGCGCTCACCCATGCGCGCCCAGGTAGCGCATCAGGCCCAGCAGCCGCGTGTCCTCCAGCGCGACGTAGCGGTGCGCGCGGTCGGCGACGAACCACACCGCCTCCCCCGGCCCGACCTCCACCTCGTCGCCCACGGGCCCGATCCGCGCCCGGCCGGCGACGCACACGAGCACCTCCTCGGTGCCGGGCAGGTGGGCGTCGGTGCGCTGCTCGGTGCCGGCGGGCAGCGCGAGCTCGTAGAGCTCGGACCGGTGCGCGCGCGGCTCGGCGCTGATCGGCCAGGCGTCCATGCCCGAGTCGGCGTGCAGCGGCGCGCCGTCGCGCGGGCGGATCCGGCGCACGCGCGGCGAGGTCTCCTCCTCCAGCAGCGCCCCGAGCGGCAGGTCCAGCGCGCCGGAGACCCGCCACAGGGTCTCGAGCGACGGGTTCCCGGCGCCGCTCTCGATGCGCGACAGGATCGTGCGCGAGAGCCCGCACGCGCGCGAGAGCTCGCCCAGCGACAGGCCGCGGGCGGTGCGGTGGGCGTGGATCGCCGCGCCGATGCGGGCGGCGAGGCGATCGAGCGCGGGGTCGCCACTCTGGTTCACAGCCCGCCACTATAGCTGCCACTGGCTGGGCCATTCTGCATACAGATCCTTGACAGGTCTAGCGCAGCCTGCATACAGTCAGCCCGGTGACTAGCGCACTCCCGGGCGCTGTCGCAAGGAGGAGAGGGCCATCCGCACGCAACCTGCATACCGTCGGCCGAACGGTCGGGGCTGACCGATGGCCCCACTGCTCGAGCTGAACGGCGTCACCAAGCGCTATGCCGGCGTCGTCGCGGTCGACGACCTCGCGTTCGCGGTTCCCGAGGGCGAGGTGCTCGGCGTGATCGGTCCCAACGGCGCCGGCAAGTCGACGCTGCTCAGCCTCGTCGCCGGGGCGCAGCGGCCCACGAGCGGGAGCATCCTGTTCGCCGGGCGCCACCGGATCGACCGCCTGCGCACGCATGCGGTCGCCCGCCTGGGCATCGCCCGCGCGCACCAGGTGCCGCGCCCGTTCCACGGCATGACCGTCCGCCAGAACGTGCTCGTCGCCGCGCAGGCCAGCGGACGGTCCGCGCGCGGGCAGGCGGCGCTGGCGGAGGACGTCTGCCGCCTGTGCGGCATCCCGGAGCCCGACCGCCCGGTCGAGAGCCTGCGCCTGCTGGAGCTCAAGCGCCTCGGCGTCGCCCGCGCGCTCGCGCTCGAGCCGAGGCTGCTGCTGCTCGACGAGGTCGCCGCGGGCCTCGTGGGCGACGAGGTGACCGAGGTCGTCGACCTCGTCCGCGCCGTCCACGCGCGCGGCGTGACCGTCATCCTCGTCGAACACGTCCAGTCGGTGATCCAGCAGCTCGCCCAGCGGGTGCTCGTGCTCGACTGGGGCCGGCGCCTCGCCGAGGGGACGCCCGCACAGGTCGCCGCCGATCCGCAGGTCGCCCGCGTGTACCTCGGGGACGACGCGGGGGCTGCCGCCCCCGCGTTGCGGGGGCGGCTCGCCCGGGCAGACGCCGCGCCGGCCGCGCCCGTCCTCGAGGTCGAGGACCTCACCGTCGACTACGGCAAGGCCCGCGCACTGCACGGCGTCGGCCTCACCGTCCGCGAGGGCGAGCTCGTCGCCGTGGTCGGCGCCAACGGCGCCGGCAAGACGTCGCTGGCGCTCGCGATCGCCGGGATGGTGCGCGCCACCTCGGGGGCGATCCGCCTCGGCGGCGACGACGTGACCCGCACGTCCGCGCACGCGCGCGCCCGGGCCGGCGTCGCCCTCTGCCACGAGGGCCGCCAGCTCTTCACGGAGCTCACGGTCGAGGAGAACCTGCTCCTGCCGACCGACCACGTCCACCGGCCCGGACCGCCGGTCGCCGAACGGCTGGAGCGCGTCTACGAGCTCTTCCCGATCCTGCGCGATCGTCGCGCCGCCCCGGCGGGCGCGCTGTCGGGCGGCCAGCAGCAGATGGTCGCGATCGGGCGGGCGCTGATGCCGCAGCCCCGGCTCGTCATCTTCGACGAGCTGTCCCTCGGCCTGGCGCCGAGGGTCGTCGACGAGATCTTCGCGGTCATCCCGCGCGTCCTGGACTGGGGCGCGGCCGTGCTGCTCATCGAGCAGAACGTGCACCGCTCGCTCGAGGTCTGCGACCGCGCGTACGTGATGGAGCGCGGGCGCGTGGCGATGAGCGGGCGGGCCGACGAGCTGGACGACGTTCAGGACGCCTACTTCGGTGGGCGCGCGCTCACGACAGGAGGAGAGAGGGATGCGAGGTAGGACCGTGGGAGCGGTCGCCGGAGCGCTGTGCGCGCTCGCGCTGGCCGCGTGTGGCAGCAGCGACGGCAGCGGCGACGCCACCGCCGGCAGCAGCGGCGGCGGCTCGGCCACGATCGGCGCGTCGCTGCCGATGAGCGGCGCGCTGGGGCCGTTCGGCCCGCAGATCCAGGAGGGCTACCAGCGCGCGATCGACGAGGTCAACGACGCGGGCGGCCTGCAGGTCGGCGACGGGCGGGTGCAGGTCTCCCTGAAGGTGCTCGACAACAAGAGCGACGGCAACCTCGCCGGCCAGCAGGCGCGGACGCTGTTCCTGCAGGACAAGGCGGTCGCGCTGCTGGGCGCGGTCACGCCGCCGCTGAACATCCCGATGTCCAACGTGGCCGAGCAGGCGAAGCGCCCCGCCGTCTTCACGCTCACCCCGATCCGCGCCTGGCTGGCGGCGCGCCCCGAGGGCTGGACGTGGAGCTGGCTGCTGTTCTTCGACGAGCTGCAGATGACCCAGCTGCAGTTCCAGGCCGCCGACCGCGTCGAGACCAACAAGAGGGTCGCCCTCTTCACCGACACCGAGGAGGACGGCAAGGTCATGGGCGGCCTGTGGGAGGAGACCGCCCCCAAGTTCGGCTACGAGATCGTCTCCCGCGCCGAGTTCCCGGTCGGGACCACCGACTACGGCAAGTACATCGACGCGGCCGAGAAGGCCGGCGCCGAGGTCGTGATCGCGCAGATGATCCCGCCCGACGCGTTCGCGCTGTGGAAGCAGATGAAGGCCAGCGGCTTCCAGCCCAAGGTGGCCGTCTGCGAGAAGTGCGCCAACGGCGGCGCCTGGGCGCAGGCGCTCGGGAAGCTCGGCGAGGGCACGTCGGTCGCCGACTGGTGGAGCCCCGACAACGGCTACCCGAGGGCCCAGGAGTTCCTGGACACCTACAGCGAGCGGTTCAAGGGGCGCAGCTCCGAGATCTCGATCGTCGTCGCGGCCTACTCGGCGGCGAAGGTCCTCCTGGACGCGATCGAGCGCGCCGGCTCGCTCGAGCCCGACGCGATCAACACCGCGCTCGGCGAGACCGACGGCGAGTACCCGATCGGCCCGGTGAAGTTCGGCTCCGACCACACGTCGGCGGTCGAGGCGGTGCTGACGCAGTGGCGGGGCGCGGACACCGTCCAGGTGTACCCGCCGGTCGAGGGCGTGGAGCTCGAGGCGCCGGTGGCCGGATTGAGGTGACCGCCGCGCCGGCGCGGACCGCCGCGGTCCGCGCCGGCGTCCGGGGACTCGCACCATGGGCGACCTGATCAACGGCATCTTCATCGGCGGCGTGTACACGACCGTCGCGCTGGGCCTGACGCTCGTGTTCGGCGTCATGCGCCTGGTGAACCTCGCGCACGGCGAGCTGCTCGTCGCCGGCGGCTTCCTGGCCTTCAGCGTGGTCGGGTGGCTGGGCGTCGACCCGCTCGTCGCGCTCGTGATCGTCGTGCCGGCCGCGATCGCGGTCGGCTATCCGCTGCAGCGCTTCGTCCTCACCCCGCTGATGCCGCACGGCATGGAGGCGCCGCTCGTGGCGACCTTCGGGCTGTCGGTCGTCGCGCAGATGGGGCTGACGCTCATCTACACGTCGGACCCGCGCTCGCTCGCGGCGCCGTACGGCGAGACGAGCGTGGGCGTTCTCGGCGAGGAGGTGCGCACGATCTTCGTCATCGCGCTCGCGGCGGCGCTCGTGCTCGTCGTCGGGCTGCACCTGGCGCTGACGCGCACGCGGACCGGGCGGGCGCTGCGGGCCGCCGCGGAGCGCCCCGCGGTCGCCGCGACGATGGGCATCGACGTCGCGCACGTGTACGCGCTGACGTTCGCGCTCGCCGCCGGGCTGGCGGCCGTCGGCGGCGTGATCATCGGCGTCGCGTTCAGCCTCACGCCCACGACCGGGATGAGCTGGCTGCTACGTGGCTTCACCGTGATCGTCCTCGGCGGGATGGGCTCGATCTGGGGGACGCTCGCCGGCGGGCTCGCCCTCGGCATCGCCCAGCAGTACGGGGCGAGCGCGTTCGGGCCCCAGTACACCGACCTCGTCGTGTTCACGCTGCTGGTCGCGGTGCTGGTGCTGCGCCCCCAGGGCCTCGTCGGGCGGAGGGCGCTGGCATGACGCGCCGCCTCCTCGGCCCGGCGGCGGCGCTCGTGGCGCTCCTCGCGCTCGCGGCCGGCCCCGGCTACCTGTCCGAGTACGACCTCGTGCTCGCGTTCACCCTGTTCAACTTCATGTCGATGGCGCAGGCCTGGAACCTCGTCGGCGGCTACGGCGGCATGTTCTCCCTGGGCCACGCGATGTTCGTCGGGATCGGGGGCTACGCCACCGGGCTGCTGCTCGTCCACACCGGCCTGCCGCTCGCGGCCGCGATCGCGCTCGCCGCGCTGATCGCCGCCGGCGTCGGCGTGCTGGTCTCGATCCCGATCCTGCGCCTGCAGAACGTGTACCTGTCGGTCGCCACGCTGGGGATCGCGGTGGCCGCGCAGGTGTGGTTCATCAACTGGGACTACTCCGGCGCGACCAGCGGCCTGAACCTGCCGATCGACACGCTGCTGACCTACGAGCAGCTCTACTACCTGGCGGCCGGCGTCCTGGTCCTGACGAACGTCGTCGTCTGGCTGCTGGTGCGCGGGCGCTTCGGGCTGCGGCTGATGGCGATCCGCGGCGACGAGCAGGTCGCGCGGGAGAGCGGCGTGCGCGTGGTGCCGGTGAAGATCGTGGCATTCACGGTCAGCGCGCTGCTCGTCGGCCTCGTCGGCGCGATCAGCGCCGTCCAGAGCCTCACGCTGGAGCCCTACACGGCGTTCGGGCTCACGTTCACGATCAACATGATCGTGATGAGCGTGATCGGCGGGATCGGGACGATCGTGGGCCCGCTCCTCGGGGCGTTCGTGGTCTTCGAGCTCGAGCAGCAGCTCCAGGACTACCCGAGCTGGAGCTGGCTCATCATCGGCGTCGCGCTGATCGTGATCATCCGCCTGGCGCCCGGGGGCCTGTGGGGCGTCATCGTCCGCGCGGCCGACCGGCTGACGAGCCGGGTCGGCCGGCGGTCGCCCGGGCCGCTGGAGATCGTGCCCGCCGGGATGCCCGAGCAGGAGCCGGTCGCCGATGACTGACGTGCACGTCACACACGAGGAGGAGAGATGAGCACCACCGAGGCCACGCCGCAGGCGCCGAGCGCCGAGGAGCTGGTCGACCGCGCGCGCCAGCTGCGCTCCCTGATCGAGCGCAACGCCCCGGAGCACGACGCCCAGCGGCGCATCACCCAGGAGACGATCGACGCGCTCAGGGAGGCGGGCCTGTTCAAGATCACCGTGCCGCGGCGCTTCGGCGGCTACGAGGTGCCGATCTGGACGAAGATGCAGGTGTCCGCGGCGCTCGCCGAGGCGGACGGGTCGACCGCCTGGGTCACGACGCTGATCAACGTCTGCAACTGGATCGGCGGCCTGCTCGCCGACCAGGCGCAGCAGGACATCTGGGGCGAGAACCCCGGCGCGCGGATCGCCGGCGTGCTGAACCCGTCGCCCGACGTGCGCGCCGTCGACGGCGGCTTCGAGGTGTCCGGCCGCTGGCCGTTCGCGTCCGGCAGCCTCCACGCCGACTGGGTGCTCGTCGGCATCGTCGTGCCCGACGCCTCCGGCGAGATCGTCGACGACGCGCTCGCGTTCATCCCGATCGGCGACGTCGCGATCGAGGACACCTGGCATGTCGCCGGCATGCGCGGCACCGGCAGCAACACGATCGTCGCCGAGCGCGTCTTCGTCCCCGCGCACCGGACGATGTCGCTGCGGCGCGCGCTGCAGAACGAGTACCCCACGCCCCACGCCGACGAGGTCGCCTACCGGGCGTCGTTCATCCCCGTGCTCACGCTCGTGCTCGGCGGGCCGCAGCTCGGGATGGGCCGCGCGGCGCTGGACTTCGTCCTGTCCAAGGCCGGTCGCCGCGGCATCACCTACACGCGGTTCGACCGCCAGTCGGACTCCGTCGGGTTCCAGACCGACGTCGCGCGCGCGGCGACGCTCCTCGACACCGCGTGGCTGCACATGCAGCGCGGCGCCGCCGACGTGGAGCGCGCCGCCCGGGCGGGCGAGCCGATGCCGGTGCTGGCTCGCGCGCGGGTCAAGCAGGACACCGCCCACGGCATCGCCTGCGTGCGCCAGGCGATCGACGTCCTCATGTCGGCGCACGGCGCCGCGAGCTTCGCCGAGGCCAGCCCGCTGCAGCGGATCTGGCGCGACTCCGCGACGGCCGGGCGCCACGCCGTGGTCGACCCGACGGTGAACGCGGAGACCTACGGCAAGGCGCTCCTGGGCGTCGACGACCACATCACCCACCTGCTCTAGAGAGGACGGATCCCGATGGCTGTCACCCATCCCAAGCCGGTCCTGCACCACGTCAACCTGAAGACGCCGCGGCTGCAGGAGATGATCGACTGGTACGCCGCGGTCTGCGGCATGGAGCAGATCCACGTGTACCCGGGCGGCGCGTGGCTGACGAACGACGACGCCAACCACCGCCTCGCGCTGCTGACCGGCCCGCTGATCGAGGACGACCCGGACCGCTTCACGCACTCGGGCATGCACCACGTCGCGTTCGAGCACCCGTCGGTCGACGCGCTGCTGGTCGAGTACGTGCGGCTCAAGGACGAGATCGGCGCGGTTCCGCACATGTGCCTCGACCACGGGATGACGATCTCCTTCTACTACGTCGATCCCGACGGCAACAGCGTCGAGATGCAGGCCGACTGGTTCGGCGACTGGTCGGAGTCCAAGCGGTTCATGCGCGAGTCTCCCGAGTTCGCGGCCGACCCGATCGGCACGTTCCTGGACCCGGATCTCGTCGTCGCCGCGCGACGCGAGGGCGCGTCGCTCGAGGAGCTGCACCGGCGCTGCTACGGCGGCGAGCTCACGCCGGCCGGCCAGCCGGACCTGCGGGTGGCGCTGTGAGGCTCGCCCGCTTCGCCGCCGCTGACGGCGCGCCCCGCCTTGGGGTCGTGACCGGCGACCACGTCGTCGACCTCGCCCGCGCGGCACCGGACCTGCCGGGCGACGTCGGCGAGCTCCTCGCGCTCGGTCCCGCCGGCCTGGACGCCGCGGCCCGCGCCGCGGAGGCGTCCGGCGCCGGCGTGGCGCTCGAGGAGGTCACGCTGCTGGCGCCCGTCCCCCGACCCGGGAAGCTCCTGGCCGTGGGGCTGAACTACGCTGACCACGTGGCGGAGACCGGTCTCGAGACCCCGGAGTTCCCCTTGGTCTTCGCCAAGATGCCGAGCTGCGTGACCGGTCCGTACGACCCGATCGAGCGACCGGTGGTCTCCGACCGCCTGGACTACGAGGGCGAGCTGGCGTTCGTCATCGGCCGCCGCTGCCGCCACGTGTCGCGCGCCGACGCGCCGTCGGTGATCGCCGGGTACACGATCCTCGACGACGTGAGCGTGCGCGACTGGCAGATGCGCACGTCGCAGTGGATCCTCGGCAAGTCGTTCGACACGCACGGCCCGATGGGCCCGTGGCTGGTCACCGGCGACGAGCTCGGCGACCCGCACGCGCTGGCGATCCGCACGCTGGTCAACGGCGAGGTGCGCCAGGAGTCGAACACGCGGCACCTGATCTTCGACTGCTTCGGCCTCGTCGAGACGCTGTCGCAGGTGTTCACGCTGGAGCCGGGCGACGTCGTGGCCACCGGGACCCCGGGCGGGGTCGGCAACGCGATGCGCCCGCCCCGCTTCCTGGCGCCGGGCGACACGGTGCGCATCGAGATCGAGGGGATCGGGGAGATCGAGAACCCGGTGGTCCAGGAGGCGCGGGTCGCGGCATGACCGACGTTGCGCCCGGAGAGCCGCAGGTCGAGGCGGACGCGCCGCTCGAGGACGAGCCGCTCGCCGCCACGAGCCTCCACGACCGCCTGCGCGAGGCGATCCTCACCGGGGAGCTGCCGGCCGGGGCGGTGATGTCGCAGGTCGAGCTGGCCCGCGACTTCAACGTGAGCCGGACGCCGCTGCGCGAGGCGATCCGGATGCTCCAGCGCGAGGGCCTCATCGAGGCCGAGGCGAACCGGCGCGTGCGAGTGGCCCCGATCTCGCTCGAGGACCTCGAGCAGCTCTACGCCCTGCGGATCGTGACCGAGTCGCTGGGCGTGCGGCTGACCGTGCCGCACCTGGACGCCGAGGACGACGCGTTCCTGGTCGAGGCGGTGCGGCAGATGAACCAGCTCGACGCCGCGACCAACTTCGTGCAGAAGGACCGCTGGCACCGGGCGTTCCACGAGCGCCTCGTGCAGCACGCCGGCGCGCGCATCGTCGCCGCGCTGCGCGACCTGCGCGACCACGCCGGGCGCTACCGGCGCCTGTACGTGCAGTCGCACGCGCAGGCGTGGGCGGTCGCCGAGGTCGAGCACGACGCGCTGCTGGAGGCGGCGCGGGCGCGCGACGCCCAGCGGGCCGGGGTGCAGACCGCCCGCCATCTCGCCCGCACGGCCCTCACCGTGATCTCGACGATCGCCCCCGAGCACGAGCCGACCGCGATCCGCACCGCCCTGCGCAGCGTCACCGAGGCCACGCCCTCCGAGGACGTGTTCTGATGGCCGACCCGGTGATCGTGACGGTGGCCCCGACGGGCCCGCTGACCACGCGCGAGCAGCACCCGCGCGTCCCGCTGACGCCTGCCGATATCGGCGTGGCGGTCGCCGAGGCCGCCGAGGCGGGCGCCGCGGTGGCGCACGTCCACGCGCGCGACGAGCGGGGCCTCCCCACCGCCGACCCGGAGGTCTACCGGGCGATCGTCGCGGAGATCGAGGCGCGCTGCGACATCGTCGTGCAGGCGTCGACCGGCGTCGGACTGAACGTCACCTGCGACGAGCGCCTCGCGATCGTCACCGAGGGCGACCTGCCGGTCGCGATGGTCACGCTGAACCCGGCGTCGATGACGTTCGGCCAGGCCGTGTTCGACAACCCGCCGGAGTTCGTCGACGCGCTGGCCGAGGCGATCCGCGACCGCGGCCTCGTGCCCGAGCTGGAGGTCTACGACGTCGGCCACGTCGGCCTGTGTCTGGACCTCGTGCGGCGCGGGCTCGTGCGCCCGCCGCTGCGCTTCAGCTTCGTAATGGGCGTCCGCGGCGGGATGCCCGGCGACCCCGCCCTCCTCCCCGCGCTCGTCAGGATGCTCCCCGAGGGGACCGTGTGGCAGACGATCGGGATCGGACGGGCGCAGCTGCCGCTGACGCTGGCGGCGCTCGCGCTCGGCGGCAACGTGCGCGTCGGGCTGGAGGACAACGTGTACTGGAGCCGCGGGCAGCTCGCGGAGTCCAACGCCCAGCTCGTGCGGCGGGCGGTCGAGCTCGTGCGCCTGGCCGGGCGCGACGTCGCCACGCCCGCCGACGTGCGCGCGGGGCTGGCCGGTGCGGTGGCGACGGAGTAGGCGGGCCTGACCGCCCTGACGTCGCCGCGCGCTCGCGCCCAGGGCGTGATCGTCCTGCTGGCCACGACGGCCGGGCTCGCCGTCGCCAGCAACTACTACGTCCAGCCGCTGATCCCGCTGATCGCCGACGACTTCGGCGCGGCGCCGGCGACCGGCGGCCTGCTCGTGACCGTGTCGCAGGCCGGGTACCTGGCCGGGCTGCTGCTGTTCCTGCCGCTGGGCGACATGGTCGACCGCCGGCGGCTGGCGAGCGGGCTGATGGCGCTCACCGGGCTGGGGCTGCTGGCGGGCGCGGCGGCCGGCGGGCCGCTGTGGCTGGGCGCGTGCCTGCTCGCGTTCGGCGCCACGAGCGTGGTGACGCAGGTCGCGGTGACGATCGCCGCCGACATCGCCGAGCCGGGCCGCGGCGGGCGGACGGTCGGGGCGGTCGCGGGCGGCGCGCTGACCGGCGTGCTGCTGGCCCGTACGGTCGCCGGCGCGGTCGCCGAGGTCGCCGGCTGGCGCGGCGTGTACGCGCTCGCCGGCGTGCTCGTGCTGGGGACCGCGGCGCTGCTGTGGCGCCGGCTGCCGCCGCTGCCGCCGACGCACCGCGAGGGCTACCGCGCCCAGCTGCGCGCCCTGGTGGCGCTCGTGCGCGGGCCCGCCCCGCTGCGTCGCGCGTGCGTGTACGGCGCGACCACGTTCGCCGCGTTCAGCGTCCTGTGGACGACGCTCGCGCCGATGCTGGCGGGCCCGCCGTACGGGCTGTCGGAGGGCGTGATCGGCCTGTTCGGCCTGGCGGGCGCGGCCGGGGTGCTCGGCGCGCGCGGCGGCGGGCGGCTGTTCGACGCCGGCCACGGGACCACCGTGATCGTGGGCGCGACGATGCTCGGCGTCGCCGCGTTCGGGCTCATCGCCGCCGGGCGCTGGTCGCTGGCGGCGCTGCTGATCGGGATCGTCGGGATCGACCTCGCCGGCCAGCTCGTGCAGGTCACCAACCAGAGCACGATCTTCCAGCTCGAGCTGCCGAGCGGGCGGCTGACCTCGATCTACATGGCCAGCCGCTTCGTCGGCGGCGCGATCGGCTCGGCGCTCGGCGCGGTCCTGTTCGGCAGCCTCGGGTGGACGGCGTCGTCGCTGGCGGGCGTCGGGTTCTACGCGGTCGGGCTGGCCGTCGCGCTGGCGAACCGGGGTCACGTCCCGTAGCGTGGTGTAAGACGGGCTCGGACGGACCGGGGTTGTAGGTCCGGCCACCGCGGCGCTCATCATCGTCGGACTTCTTCACGGTTCGACGAACAAGGAGGCCGGCGATGGCCGG
>Ga0180221_1000475_pt1 | contig 35551 bp, 37 predicted proteins | sample eDN5th37CKraftMG_FD_151339 | JGI IMG/M metagenome (GOLD analysis project Ga0180221, IMG submission 151339) | Enriched Miracle-Growth compost microbial communities from Emeryville, California, USA - eDNA 5th pass 37_C Kraft MG (version 2) (version 2) ...
GATTTTCGTAACGGGTCGGTGGATCAAGCAGAATCCGGACGCCATGGCGGTTCTTAAGGCCAATGCCGATCTCTTCGATATCGAGAATCATGGTGCGATGCATGTTCCGGCTATCACCAATCAGCCGAAAATGTACGGCATCACGACAGCGGGCTCACTTGAAGCTGTGCGTACGGAAATAGAGGGCGGAACGAAGGCGATCACTGATACCGAAATGCCGAAGCCTGTCTGGTATCGCGATGCGACGGCCCGTTATTCGACAGACGCCGTCAAGCTGGCGACAAGCATGGGCTACAAGATCGGCGGTTATTCATTGAACGGCGATCAGGGCGCTTCCCTGCTGGCACCGACGGTCGAGCGCCGCATCGCCGCCGCCCGGGATGGAGATGTCATCATTTCGCATATCAACCAGCCGGCACGCTCGGCGGGCGAGGGCGTGGTCAAAGGCGTGCTGGCCTTGAAAGCGAAGGGAATGAAATTCGTCCGTCTGAAGGACGTCGAGACGACCATGACGCTCAACCCGGTCGCGCCGCACAATCTTCATGTGGGCGTTCCAAAGCCCGCTGCGCCGAAATAATCCAGTTTGACAGTTCACGCGCCGTTGACTTTTTCCTTCGGAGAAAGGCTTTTCATCACTGCGGCATAGTTGCGGCCCAGGCTTTCGAAAACGGCATTCTCGCCCGCTGGCGGCTCGACGGACAGCGTCGTGCCGTCATTGCGCAATGTGACGAATATGACCTGATCTTCCGGATGCCCGGCGATGGCAATCGCCCCGATGCGTTGTGCTTCGCTGGTGTCCAGCGCTGGCATGTTGAACAGCACTTCACCGCCGACACGTTCGGCAGCCTTGGCGAGAGCGGAGTCAAAACCTTCGATCAGTACGTCGATGGCCCCAAGCGCGAACTCCAGTTCGACGGCTTCAAGTGTCATCATATCGTCTGCAGTTGTCCCGTCCGATAACGGGCTGCCATTTTGAAGGGCGCGATCCATTCCGTCCTCTCCGACGATTGCAATACCTGCCCCCATATGTGCAATCATGCCTTCTGTTAGCGGTTGCTGCAATGCCTTTTTTATTTGATTTACCTAGCTTTTTCTCACTTATTCTTAAAGCTGGTGATCTTTGCAGGCTAAGAGCCCATCTCGAAAAGTGTGCAAGGGTTTCGGATAGGGTGCCGCCCGTAAAGCGATTTGCCCGGGTTATCAAGCACGCTAAACGTGCATAAGCCTTTGCGTTTATCGCCTGCTGAACGTTAACCCAGACGAGCCTTGATCGCGGTCAATGCTCTTTCATTCCGAATCTCCGACGTTCTCCCCATCACAAGGGAAATGGTGTCGGAGGGCACATGAAACTGATCTGGAAAGCGGCGGTCGGCGGCGCGGGTGCGCTGGCCGCAGCCTGGCTCTTTGCGCTTTCAACACCCCATTGGCTGACAACCCGGCAGGAAAGCGCTGTCGATGTCACCGACAAGGCTTTGATCGAAAAGGGCGAATATATTGCTCATGCGGGCGATTGCGCCGCCTGTCACACCGCGCCGGGAGGCAAGGCTTTTGCAGGCGGGCTCGGCATGCAGACGCCGCTTGGTACGATCTATTCCACCAACATCACGCCGGATCGTGAGACCGGCATCGGGAGCTACAGCTATGCCGATTTCGAGCGCGCTGTGCGGCAGGGCGTGCGCCGGGATAATGTCCATCTTTATCCGGCAATGCCGTTTGTCTCCTATACGGTCGTCAATGATGAGGACATGAAGGCGCTTTATGCGTTCTTCATGTCGAAGGTGGAACCGGTAAAGCAGGACAACCAGCCCAGCACCTTGCCATGGCCGACCAATATGCGCTGGCCGCTCGCCTACTGGCAGCTTTTCTTTGGAAATTCGCGTCCGTTCGAAATTGCAGCTGATACCGATCCGGTGATCGCACGCGGCGCCTATCTGGTCGAAGGGCTTGGTCACTGCGGCGCGTGCCACACGCCACGTGGTCTCGCCTATGAAGAAAAGGCTGTGAAGAACGACGCGAAAGGAAAGTTCCTGTCCGGTTCGGTTCTGGAAGGCTGGTATGCGAAAAACCTGCGCGATCAGGACACCGGTCTTTCGACATGGGCTGAGGACGAGATTGTCACCTTCCTCAAGACCGGGCGGACCGACCGCACCGCGGCATTCGGCTCGATGGCCGATGTCGTGCAGCACTCGACTCAGTATCTGGCGGAAGATGATCTGCGCGCGATTGCCCGCTATCTGAAGTCGCTACCGCCCAGTGAAGGGCGGGAGCGCGAATGGCGGCCCAAGGAAGATGTGACGACTGCCGCCCTCAAGGCTGGAGATTTCACTGCGCCGGGCGCCCTGTCTTATGTCGAGCAATGTTCGGTTTGCCACCGAATGGACGGTAAGGGTGCGCCGCGCATCTATCCCGCACTTGCAGGCAATTCGATTGTCTTTGCCGATGACCCAAGCTCGCTTATTCAAGTTACGCTGACCGGGGGCAGAACGCCCGAAACGCCAGCGGACAAGATGGCTTTCACCATGCCCGGCTTTGCCGATCTTCCGAACTGGCAGGTCGCCGAAATCCTGAACTTCATTCGCAACGGCTGGGGCAACCACGGCGCAGCCATAACGGAGCAGGATATCGCCCGCATGCGGCGTGAAATCGCTCACAAGCCTGTCCATTACGTTCCGGAGAACAAGCAATGAAAACCAGTACGATTGTCGTTCTTGGTGCCGGTTTTACCGTGGCGGTAACGGGCGGCGCTTTCCTTTTCAATCATCTGCGGCCTTCGCTGGACGCCCGGGCTCCCACGGCCTATGCGGTCCTGGACAAGGACAAGAAACAGGTCGGAACCTATGTCATCCCGCCGGATCGCGACATTCTAAAACAGCCGAACGCATCCGAGATCATGCATGGAAAGCGGTTGCTCAACGAAACAGCGCGGCTTCTGCCTGACTATGTCGGCAATGGTCTAAACTGCAACTCCTGCCACATGGGGCAGGGCAAGATGGATAACGTTGCGCCCTATATCAATACCAGCAACTTTTATCCTGCCGTCATGCCCCGTGCAGGCAAGGAAGTTGATCTGGTGATGCGCATCAATGGCTGCTTCCAGCGTTCGATGAACGGCAAGCCCTTGCCCCCCGACGGCGCTGATATGAAGGCGATGGTCGCCTATATGGACTGGCTGCGGCAGGATGTGAAAAAGGGAACCAAAGTGGCGATACGCAATGCCGGTCCCATCGATGAAAGCCTCGTTCCCGATCCGGTCAACGGTGCAAAAATCTACGCTGCACAATGTTCTACCTGCCATGGAGCTGGCGGCGAAGGCATGAAAGATCAGGCAGGCGATTATATCTTCCCGCCGCTTTGGGGTGATGAAAGCTTCAACATCGGGGCGGGACTGGCTCGCACCTACAAGGCGGCGCAATTCGTCAAATATGCGATGCCGCCCGCCCAGAACTACAATCTGCCCATCGGGCAGGGCGGGGTTCTGACCGATCAGGAAGCAGTCGACGTATCGGAATATTTCACTCACATGCCGCGTCCTGATTTCGCCGGCAAGGTGAAGGACTGGCCGAACACAAAGAAGCCGAAAGACGCGCGTTACTGAGTGGGCCACCGGAAAAAGCACCCGGCCATGCGCAGGACAGGCCGGGTGCCTGATTTCCACTTTGGGGTTTTGCCGAGCGAAAATCTCTCTGCTATTCATACCGTGAAAACAGAGGGACGTTCTCGGAGACTGCATGAGAAAACTTCGCTACCAGCGGCGTCAGTCGCGCTCTGCGGTCTGGGCGCTTCGGCTTGGCATTTTTGCGGCCTTGCTGCTCGCGCTGGCGTTTCTTTTGCATCGCTTCTGGAAGCTGGAGACGCCGGATCTGGTACTGGTTGCCGGATTGAGTACCGCTCTCGCGGCTCTGGCCTTGCTCTGTGCCGCCAAAGGTTTTCGCAACCTGTGGGTCAATGGCGACAAGGGCGGCGCACGGTCCTTCTCGGGCGGTTTGTTCGCTTTTGTCGTGTTGGTGCCGGTAGGGCTGGTGGCAGCACTGTGGTACGCGTCCCCACCGCTTTACGACCTCTCGACCGACTTTGAGACACCGCCGCAATTTCCGCCCGACATGCCGTCGCGTCTGCAATGGATGAACCCGCTGACCGTTGCGGTGAGCGGCGATGTGCTGACCCAATTGACGGCCTATCCCGATGTCGTCGGACGTCGCTACGAAGCCGCCCCCGATCGGGTCGCACAAGGTGTCAAAACGGTTTTCAAGACATTCGGATGGCAGGTGATCGCGCATGATGCTCCGTCGCCGGAGCAGAATGCAACGCGGTTTGTCGCAACCGCGCATAGTTTCATTCTGGGCCTCAAGAGCGATATCGTCATCCGTTTGTCTGACGAGGGCGAGACTACCTATGTCGATGTGCGCTCGCTGTCGCGCTACGGCAAGCGCGATATGGGGCAGAATGCGGCCTTCATCACCGAATTTCTGGGTGCGCTTGAAGGTGAGGTCAACAAGGCTCCGCGCGACGTGGAATAATCAGCCCGGAAAATAGATGCTGTCGAGCGAAGGATGGCCGTCGGCCTTGACCTCGCCTCGTCCGACCAGATCTTCCAGATGCGCCAGCACCGATAGCGCAGCCGCACCATGCAGTCGTGGATCGGTATCGCGGTAGATGACCTTAACCATGTCGCCGATCGTCCTGTCGCCCTGCAGGACGCGCTCGAAGATGGCGCGTTCGCGCATCTTGCGATGCGCGCGCAGGCCGCGAACGAAAGCAGCAGGCTTGGTGACGGCCCCGCCATGGCCCGGCAGATAGACCTTGTCATCGCGAGCCAGCAGTTTTTCCAGCGAGACCATATAATCGCTCATGGAGCCGTCGGGCGGTGCGACAATGGATGTCGCCCACGCCATGACATGGTCGGCGGAAAAAACAACGCCGGTATTCTGCAGGCCGAACGCCATGTGATTGGCGGCATGTCCGGGGGTATGAATGCCTTCCAGAGCCCAGCCGTCACCTTCGATCTTGCTGCCGTCTGCCAGCACGATATCCGGAATGAAATCCGTATCGGCGCTTGCTTCGAGCATGTTTACTTCGCCCGCATAATAGGGGCGGGCAGGGCGATACGGCCCCTCGGCGACCGTGCGCGCGCCAAGGGTTTCCTTCAGGCGTTGCGCCAGCGGCGAGTGGTCGCGGTGGGTGTGGCTGATGAAAATGTGGCTGACGGGCCGACCGGCAATAGCCGCGATCAGGGCATTATAGTGCGCCTCGTCTTCAGGGCCGGGGTCGATAAGGGCCAGCGTATCGGTGCCGATAATATAGCTGTTGGTGCCGTGAAAGGTGAAAGCGCTTGGATTATTGACGGTGAGGCGCAAAATGCCTTTACCCAGTTCGACCGGTTCCCCATATTGGGGTGTGAAACTGCTGTCGAAAACAAGCGCCATGGAAGCGGCTTCCAATTCTTCTTTGGTTTGATTGATGAAACGGCATAGGCCTTATATAGTCGGGTTGCAAACGTGAACAGTCGCGCGCGCTGACAATCGCGTCAGGAGTCAGATTCCGGTATCTGCCGCCGCGTCAAAAGTGGAGTTGGATATGTCTCATAGAGCAAAGTCTCGCATTGCTGTCGCATCTTTGGCTGCGGAGTATCTGCCCACCGGACAACTGGCCCGTGCTTTCTGGTTTGTGGGTCTTGCGCTGATCGGAACGGCTGTTCTTGCCATTTCCGCCAAGATCAAGGTCGATCTCGTCTACGTCAATGTGACGATGCAGACCTTCGCTCTTTTTGCCATTTCAGCGCTTTATGGCTCGCGCCTCGCCGTGGCGACGGTCGCGCTTTATCTGCTTGAAGGCGCGCTTGGCATGCCGGTCTTCACCGGAACGCCGGAAAAAGGCATTGGCCTTGCCTATATGGTTGGCCCGACGGGCGGCTATCTTCTTTCCTACCTTGCCGCAGCCTGGATCGTCGGACGCGCCGCCGACAAGGGTCTGGCGCGCAATCCCTTCGCTCTCGGCGGTGCCATGCTGCTCGCGGAAGCCATCATTCTGTTGATGGGCGCTGGCTGGATGGCCTATCTCTTCGGTCTGGAAAAGGCCATTGCCTTCGGCTTCGGCGCATTCATCGTGGGCGACCTTGTGAAGCTCGCACTCGCCGCCTGCGGCGTGCCTGCGATGATGTCGCTTCTGAAGCGTTGAAATTTCCAGTTCTAAGCGTGATGAGAGCCGGGCGATTCGCCCGGCTTTTTTGTTTCGGTTGAAACTGCTTCGCGATTGACAGATGCGTTACAGCCCAGCTTTGTCGCTATAACGGATCTGTTTTCAAGGGGAGGATGATTTGCGCGTCGAAACTCTGGTGGTCGAACCGCTGACAAAAGAGGCTTTTGCGCCGTTTGGTGATGTCATCGAGACGGAAGGGGCTGAACTTCGGCTCATCAACAATGGCACCACGGAGCGGTATCACGATCTCGCACGTGTTGAAGCCGCTGGCACCGAGGCCCGGGTGCTCGTCAATATTTTCCGGGGACAATCATTCGAGGCGCCCATCGAGATCGCCATGATGGAACGCCACCCATTCGGCTCGCAGGCATTCATTCCGTTGAACGGCAGGCCGTTCCTCGTGGTGGTTGCCGAAGATGCTGGCGGCAAGCCTGCACGTCCCCGTGTTTTCCTTGCGTGCGGTGACCAGGGCGTCAATTATCTGCGCAATGTGTGGCATCATCCGCTGCTGGCGCTGGAGCTGAAATCCGATTTTCTGGTTGTCGACAGGGCAGGCAAGGAGGACAATCTGGAGGAGTTTTTCTTCTCCGATGCTCTCTATCGCATCGAAACGATCAAACCTGCCTGAGCATATTGAGGTAGACTTATGGGTAAACTTTCCACACATGTTCTCGACACCGCCCACGGCAGTCCAGCTGCCGCGATGCGCATCGAGCTTTATCGGATTGTCGCAAACGGTGCGTCCGAACTCATCAAGCGGACGGTGACCAATCTGGATGGCCGCACCGATGCGCCACTGCTTTTAGGCGACGAAATGCGGACCGGCACTTATGAATTGCAGTTTCATGTTGCCGAATATTTTGAGGGACGTGGGGCCGAACTCGCCAATCCGCCGTTTCTGGACCTTATTCCGATCCGCTTTGCAATTGCTGATGTCGAAGGGCACTACCATGTGCCGTTGCTCGTCAGCCCGTGGTCCTATTCCACCTATCGCGGAAGCTGAACCGGACTTATCCTCTTTCCGAACGGACGAACTAGACTCCTCGCATCATTCATTGCGAGGAGTTTTCATGGACCAAACCCCAAATCTGAAATTGCCCTATATCCTGCCCAGCCAGGCGCAGAAGCATGTCACCCACAATGAGGCATTGCGCTTGCTGGATGCCGTGGTGCATCTGAGCGTCAGGTCGCGAACCCGAACTGACGCACCGGAAACCCCTGCCGGCGGAGACCGCTATCTGGTGGCCGCGCCCGCTTTGGGAAGCTGGAGCGGCAAAGACGGAACGATTGCCTGCTTCATCGATAGCGGTTGGCTGTTCGTTACGCCTGCTATCGGTTGGCAGGCCTATGTCGAGGATGAAGCACAGTTGCTGGTTTTCGATGGCGCGCTCTGGAAAGGCGTTTCGTCAGTTCCTGACAGTTTGTCCCTGACCATGTTGGGCGTGCAGGCTACAGCCGATGCGGTCAACCGGCTCGCGGTCTCGTCCGACGCAAGCCTGTTCAACAATGCCGGGGCAGGGCACCAGATCAAGGTAAACAAGCAGGCGGTCACTGATACGGCAAGCCTTCTATACCAGACCAACTGGACCGGTTTTGCAGAAATGGGGCTGAATGGCAGCAACGATTTCAGCGTGAAGGTAAGCAGCGATGCAGGACAATGGCGGGAGGCGATCAAGATCGATCACGCAACCGGCAATGTCGCCATCGGTTCGGTCTGGCCGCAGACCAGGCTTCATGTCGATGGCCCGATCCGCCCCGCATCCTATGCCATTGCGGCGCTGCCCTCCGCGGGAAGCAACGGCTCAGGCGCGATGGTTTTCGTCACCGATGGTCCGTCCGGCGCGGAAATGGCCTATTCGGATGGCGTGAACTGGCGAAGCGTTCGCAGCGGTGCCGTTATTGCCTGAAGCACGGAGGTTCGCAAATCCACAAGGCAGGCGCGGCGGGTTTGCCGTGCGGCCGGCGTGGCGCTGTTTCGAAGCCAAAAGATGTTTGTTAAGCGCCTGAAACTGCAATTGATATAGTCCTGTCCGTGGACTCATGATAACGGTGGCGAGACATTAGAATACTTCGCAGCTACGACGTGCGGCACGCCGCGAAGGGATTGACTAAGTTTTAGTCCCAAATAGTAGTATGAATAGCCTTATGGCGCTGGAATCGTTCCGGTATTTCTCTCCGTGGGAGAGCGGGATTACACGCGTATGAGTTTGAAATATCCATGGCAGAGACTGGCGCTTTTGCCTCGCGCCAGCAAACAGATTATCCTGATGCTGAGCGACTGTGCTCTGCTGTTGCTGAGTGCCTATATCGCGTTCGTCATACGCCTCGGCTTCGTTTTCGTACCGAACGAGGGACAAACGTTCCTCATTTTCATCGCGCCCGTTCTGGCAATTCCGGTTTTCATTCGCTTCGGACTTTACCGCGCCATTATCCGCTATCTGGCGGAGCGTGCAATCTGGCCGATTTTTCAGGCGACGGCCATTGCCTCCCTGTTCTGGGTTGCGCTGGTGTTCCTGATGGAACTCTACGGCAGCGCCGGCCTGCCGCGCTCGGTCCCGCTGCTCTACTGGCTTTTGAGCACCGTTTTTATCTCCGCCAGCCGTTTCGGTGCGAAATGGCTTTTGCGCAGCGCTGAATCGGACAAACGCTATACAAGTTCCGCATTGATCATTGGCGTGGGCGAACCCGCCCGCCAGCTCGCAACCGCGCTTCGCAGCCACAGCGACACATTGGTTGTCGGCTTTGTCGATCCTGACGGCCAGCTTAATGGCATGGATATCGTGGGATTGCGTGTTTACGGTGTGGAAGACATTCCCGCCCTGATCGAAAACTACGGCATCAAGCAGGTGGTCGTGTCGGAGCCGGGGCTGGAACAGAAGCAGCGTCAGGATTTTGCGCGGCTTCTTGGGCGCCTTCCGGTCAATACGCGTATTCTGCCGCCCATTGCCGATCTGACGGCAGGCAAATATCTGGTCAGTTCGCTTCGCAATGTTGAAATCGACGACCTGCTCGGACGTTCGCCGGTGCCGCCGGATGCGGCCTTGTTGCGGGAAGTGGTTGAAGGCCGACGCATTATGGTGACGGGTGCCGGCGGATCGATTGGCAGCCAGCTTTGCCGCACCATTGCGCAATGGAACCCGGCCTCCATTGTCCTGTTCGAATCAAGCGAGTTCGCGCTTTACAACATCGACAGGCAACTGAGGCAGATAGCCGGTTGCGAGATCGTGCCGATCCTGGGGACAGTCAGCAGTCGCGAATGTGTCGAGAAGGCCATTCGCGACCACAACGTCGATACGGTCTATCACTGTGCGGCGTACAAACACGTGCCCCTTGTCGAAAAGAACCCATTGGTCGGTATCTACAACAATGTCTTCGGCACGCTGGAAGTGGCGCAGGCGGCTCTTGATACGGACGTCGAACGCATGGTCCTCATCTCGTCCGACAAGGCAGTGCGGCCAACCAATGTCATGGGCGCAACCAAGCGCTGGGCCGAGCTGGTCGTTTATTATTGCGGAATGCTCGCCGAGCAGTCGGGAAAGAAGAAGGCATTCTATTCAGTCCGATTCGGCAATGTGCTGGGCTCGAACGGTTCGGTCGTTCCGCTTTTTCGTGAGCAGATTGCCAGTGGCGGTCCCATTACCCTCACCCATGAAGACATGACCCGCTATTTCATGTCGATAAAGGAGGCGGCCGAGCTTATCGTGCAGTCCGGTGGCATCGCCGCATCCGGCGACACGGTACTGCTGGAAATGGGCGAGCCGGTCAGGATTCGCGATCTGGCAGAGAATATGATTCTGCTGGCAGGGCTGACCGTTCGCAATGAAGAAAATCCGCATGGCGACATCGCCATCGAGGTGACAGGGATTCGCGAAGGCGAGAAGATGTATGAAGAACTCTTCTACGATCCTTCGCTGGCGCAGCCGACGCGCCATCCCAAGATCATGCGCGCGCCGAAAGGCAACAAGGCAGCTGTGGATGTTCCGGCCAGCCTTGCAGCCCTGCGTATTGCCATGGAAAGCGGCGATGTTGATGCAGTCCGCAAGGTGCTGTTCGACGTTATAGCTTCCTGAACCGTCCGCGGAAATCCAGCAGCAGAAGCAGCGTCGCCACGACTGCCACGAGCAGGAAAGCGACCTGTGTGATTGTGTGGTCCAACGCAAGCAGCGCAACGCTGCAAGCGACGAGAATCAGGTTCAGAAGTGCGACGTGGCTGACGACCTTCAGCACGCTCCAGCCCGCGCGCTTCGCCGTCTGATAAGCATGTTTGGAATGCGCTTTCAGGATATTCTCGCCTTGGCTCAGCCGCATCACGATGGTGGTTCCCGCATCGAGAATGTAATAGAGCGGCAGGATCAGCGCGACGACGATGTGTGTTTCGCGTGCCAGCAGGATCAGCGCCGTGCCCGTGATCAGGCCAAGCGGCAGGCTTCCTGAATCACCCAGAAAAATTGTCGCTGGCGGTCGGTTGAACAGCGCGAAACCGAGAATTCCACCCGCCGCAATAGTCCCGATGCCGCCGCTTTCCAACCCAGCGAGCCCAAGAGCTGCAAGAAGTCCGATACCCGCCAAAGGAATCCCGATGCCCGCAGCGGTCATCAGGTCGAGGCCATCCATGAAATTGGTCACATTGATCGCTACCATGAGCGCAATGACTATGAGCGCTGCCTCCAGCCAGTGCGGCAAAAGTTCCGGCAAGAGCCGGAAATCCGGTCCCAGACCGTAAACAACGAGTCCGGCCGCAATGAACTGCGACCCCAGCCGGATAATTTCGGAAAGCTCATAGCGGTCATCCAGACCTCCGACGATCCAGAGCAATAGCGAGGCTCCCGAAAGACAGAGCGCCAGATGCGCATTGACTTCCAGATCCGGCGCAAAAATCAGCATCGTCGCGATGATTGCGGGAATGAGCGCCAGTCCACCGATCTGCCGCGCTACTGTCGTATGGTTGGAACGCGAACTCATGCGGGCCGCAAGAAAGCGCTCGGGCAGAAGTCGGTCGAGCAGGTAGAGCCCGATGCCGCACAAGGCAGCGCTGACAAGAAATGAAATCAACAGAAACAGCATGGCCAACACCGAGAACACAGTTTCTATAGGAAGTAGCAGCTTTGGCGCCGGGCGCAAATCGACGGTTTCGCTTTATGTGACGGCCAGTGGTCCTGGAGCATGTCTTCCGAAAGTGGGAACCGGTTTCGGAACCATGCGTGAAAACTGGAGTTTGAAGCATGCCACTTGAATTGAATAAAGCGTGGCATGCTTTAGCTGTTGAAAACGTTCTTCACGGGGGCTGTAAGCTTGCTCGGGATTTCGTGATTAGGCGATTGCGCTCTGGTTTCGAAGCGGCTATAAGGCCGCGCAACCGATTGCTTCGGTTTGATTTGTTGGGGCGTAGCCAAGCGGTAAGGCAGCGGTTTTTGGTACCGCCATTCCCTGGTTCGAATCCAGGCGCCCCAGCCAGACGTGAATAGATCAGTTGAACTTTTCTGATTCTTCTTAATGTTCCACCAAGTTATAAAGCCGCGCTTTTCCCTAGAATTCGGCGCGATCAGCGCTTAACTAGTACAGATAGTCATGCAACGCGTCGCTCGGGTCTTGCCATCTCAGTGGACTAATTAGGCCGCATTATTGGTTTCCTTCAATTCAATTTCGTAAGTGTTCGCTACAGCACATTTAGCTTGACGTAAGTTCCATGAAAGCAAGTCGTAGGGACGGCTATGGGACGTCTGCATGCGATGGCGGTCAGTGTGGTCTTGAGATAGGCACGGGGTTCGACGCCGTTGATTTTACAGGTTTCGATCAGTGAAGCGATACGACCCAAGGGCGATGCCACCTTCGTCGTGACCTGCAAAGAGTGCGTTCTTGCGATTAAGAGCAATGGGCCGGATGAGATTTTCAACCCTGGTGGTGCCGATCTCTACGCGTCTTTCCGTCAGGATATTTTCCAGCGGCTCAAGCACCGCCTTATAATTACCGCCACTGCTGCCGATCAGTATTTCACTGACATGGTTGCCGTTCGGAACGAAATGATGCAGGCACCAGTGGTCAACTGGGATGTTAGGACAATGTCCAATGCCAAGAACCTAGCCTCTCCCGCGTACGATTCGGGCCTCCAGATTGCGTTCCAGTTGTCGCGGCTGGCACAATGGTGCTCGAATATCCGCTGACGTTCGACGCTGATTTCTAAGGAGCTACGATAATGGACTTTAGCGATGTAACTGTCGCGTGGACCGACGATAACGGCGCCCTCCTTTGGCGCGGCGGCACGACGGGAGGCTGTGTTCCGAAAGATCATCCGCGCTTCGCCTCGGACTTCTGGAGGCTGGAAGAAATTGGAGATCGTGACCCCGCGTTGCCGGATTCGCTCTGCATCACTTGCATAATCCGCCTGATCGATATGTAAAGGCGGAACCAACAATCGATTGAAGGGATCATCACGTGAAATTCTACGGTCAGTTCGAAGATCAGGTCGATCGCTTCATTTTCGAGCGATATTTTCCCGATACAAATATTCGGGGCACGTTTGTGGAGTGTGGCGCGTTCGACGGCCTAACGGAATGTTCATGCAAGTTCTTCGAAGAGACCATGGACTGGACCGCGTATAATCTGGAGCCCGTGCCGTGGATTTTTGAGCGTCTTCAGGCCAACCGACCAAGGAGCAATAATTTCAACCTTGGTCTCTCCGACAAGTCAGGAACGGCTAGTTTCCAGAGCGTCATCCATCCCAAGTATGGCCGTCAAACGACTATCGGTGCAATCGATCACTCGCCGGAACTGAAAGCGGCATTGGAAGCGGACGGCTGTACTTTCGAGCCCGTTGATATTCAAGTGCTCTGCTGGAGCGATTTTATTGCAAAGACAGGTCTCAAAGAGATCGACCTTATGGTTCTAGACGTGGAAGGCCACGAACTTGCAGTGCTTTCTGGAATGCAAAATTCGTCGGTGCTGCCCAAGGTGATGTGCGTAGAGTTCGGACATGCCGGTTTTGACCGTATACGGGAGGTCATGAACTCCATGGGCTACGAGTACGATACGAACTCCCACGCCAACGCCTTCTTTGTTCGCCGGGAGGTACTCGCTGCCATCAATTTAAGACATCTCGCCAAGCCTGCTGCATCGACAACGGTCGAGGATGCCGCCCTAATCGAGAATCTACAACAGCGACTGGCAGACAGTGAGCGTGAAATAACGAATTTAAGCGGGCGGATAGATTTTCTTCAGAAGCGCGAAACAGAACTGGTTGATCTTTACGATTCAATAATCGGTTCGAAGGCTTGGAAGCTTGTTCAGTTTTTCCGGCGTTGTGTGGGTAGATAGGATTTGGATTCCTCTCGCCGGCGAGCGGGCTGCGGCGTTAGCGTTTTGTCTTTTGTCCAGAAGCTAACGCCGTCTCTCCGTAAGCGGCAAGCAGACCCCATCTGGCGGAAGTGGTGATCGGTCGGATATCGGTAGCGGACCAATGGGCTGCTGTGAGCTTCTATGTCTGCGCTTCGTACTGGAACTAGAACCTTCCATATGATCGAAGCTGTTGCCGAGCGTCTTGAGGGTGCGCCGCGGCAGCTTCGCCGACGCTGGTCGGATGAGTTCAAGGCACGGGCGGCGGCAGAGGCATTGGAGCCAGGCGCGAGTGTCTCGGTGATCGCGCATCGGCCGACATTTACCCGTCGCAGCTCTTTGGCTGGCGTCGTGCGGTCTTAGACGCTCGCAAGGTGTCCACGGAACCGGCCCATTGTGAGATAGCCGCGGCGTCTACTGGCGAAGCGGTGATCGCGGTTGTCACTGGCGACGTGATCGTGCGTGCTCACACTGACGTCCGTGTGGAGCTCTTGCAACGGGTGATCCGGGCGGTGCGGTCGGCATGATCCCCTCCGGCGTAAAGGTTTTCCTGGCCAGTCATCCGGTCGACTTCCGCAAGGGCCCGGACAGCTTGCTGTCGCTGGTGCGGGATGCCGGCAATGATCCGTTCAACGACGCGCTTTACGTCTTCCGGGCCAAACTCGTCTGGTGCGACGGCTCCGGGGTCTGCCTTTATGCCAAGCGGCTGGAAAAGTCGCAGTTCTGCTGGCCGCGGATTGGCCACAATCGAATCCAGGTCAACCATGCTCAGCTTCTGGCGCTCATCGACGGCATGGATTGGAAACGGGTTCGCGCCGCCGGAAATTGTTGGGTAAAAGCCCTGCGGCGAAGTGAGTCAGCGGCGTGAAAGGGCACCGGCGCAAAATGTGCTCTGGTCGAACCGATGACGCCGCCCGATCTCAACTTTCCAGACGACGTTGAAGCGCTGAAAGCTTTTGCACTTGCCATGGCCGAAAAGGCGGCCCGGGCCGACGCCCTGGAGTGCGAGGGCGCAGATCTCAAGGCGCGCAATGCTTCTGCCGATGAGCGCATCGAGCGGCTGACGCAGATCCTGAAAGCCCTCGATCGGGCCCGCTTCGGCCGGCGATCGGAAAAGCTCGGCTCCCCAAGCCCCGACGACGAGCAGCAGGCCTTTGTCTTCGGAGAAATCGAGACCGGCATCGCCGCGATCAGGGCACAGGTCAACAAGGGGGGGCGAGCGTCCGGATGGCAAACGTCCGCCGCGGCCACGCAAGAGCTTCGCACCGCATCTGGAGCGGGTCGAAGTGGTTATCGAGCCGCAGGAGCTGCCGGAGCATGCCGGCAAGTAGAAGGTGCTGATCGGCGAGGACGTGTCAGAGCGGCTGGATGTGGTGCCGGCGAAGTTCCGCGTCATCGTCACCCGCCGCCCGAAGTATGCCTTCAGAAACGAGGACGGGGTCATCCAGGCGGCGGCGCCGGCACACATCATCGAGAGCGGCATTCCGACGGAAGCGCTTCTGGCGCAGATTGCCGTCTCCAAGTATGCCGATGGTCTGCCGCTCTACCGACAGGAGGCGATCTACGCCCGCGACAAGGTCGAGCTCGACCGCAAGCTGATGGCGCAATGGATGGGCAAGCTCGGGTTCGAGCTGGAGATCCCCGCCGACTACTTCTTCGATGAGATCAAGAAGGCCGAACGGACTTTGCCGACGAGACCACCTGCCGACGCTCGCTCCCGGCTCCGGATCGACGAAGACAGCCTATCTATGGGCCTATGCCAGGGATGACCGACCATTTAGCGGCAGCGGTCCGCTGATGGTGGCCTATCGCTTCGAGGACAGCCGCGCCGGCGAGTGCGTCGCCCGCCGTCTGAACGGCTATCGCGGCATCCTGCAGGTCGACGGTTATGCCGCCTACAACAAGCTGGTCCGCTCCGACGGCGGCAATGACGGCGTCACATTGGCAGGCTGCTGGTCACACAGCCGACGGAAGTTCTATGAACTGCATGCCGCGGAAAGCTCAAAGGTCGCAACGGAGATGGTCGAGCGGATGGCGAAGCTGTGGCAGGTCGAGGAGACCGTGCCGGCCAAAGCGCTGACGCCCGTGTCGCGGTGCGTCAGCAAACTCCGCCGCGATTGTCACCGAGCTCTTCGCCCTCTGGCAGAAGACCCTGCCGCGGATCTCCGGCAAATCGAAGCTCGCCGAGGCGATCCGCTACGCGGTCTCGCGTGGCGCCATCTTCGAGCGCTTCCTGGCCGATGGCCGCATCGAGCTCGACTCCAACATCGTCGAGCGAGCAATCAGGTCCCAGGCCGGACATGAGTCATTATGCACCTCCTTTCTAACTTATTGAATTTATTTAAAGGACGATTTGCCGGGGTCGCGATATGGGCGTTTCCGTCGTCTATTGTTGATCGCTTCAATGATATCCTCGCGTTCGATATCAACGGCTTTAATCTGATAAGGCGCTCTGGGCACGACTTGTTCGGCCGGCAGGATTTTTGCCTTGATCAGGTTGCGGATGACGTGGTTTGTCACGTCGAGTTTGGTGGCCGCCTCCGTCATCGTCAGCCATTTGTCGCTCTTTTCGGCAGAAAAGTATGCGTGAGTAACTGCTTTGGCAGTTGACGAGAGTGCCCTCTCACCTTGAGGATCAATAGACTGGCGAGTTCAATGAGCGCTTCAAGTGAAGCACGGGGCTCGCCAATCTCCATGCCCGCACAGGCAATCGGATCCAGCATCCACGTCGGAATGACGATGACATTACCGGGCGTCGTCTCAATGTGCGCGACTGCTTCGCCTTTGCGATGATCGACGCCCTGACGTCGATCCGCTGGCCTATCTGACAGTCGCGCTTACCGCCATCGTCAATGGCCACAGGCAGAGCCGAGTTGAGGAACTTCTGCCGTGGCATTACGCGATTAAGCAAAAGCAGGCGCAGACGGCACTCGGCCTGTCTGTCCAAGTCCGCTCCTAGCCTGCATTGTCGCGTAAGGCGGCTTCGAAAGTTCTGTTGCTCGGTTGACTCTCTTCCACTTCTTCATCAAAGCACCCGCGCGTGAGCATCAAATCGAGGGCTGCCTTGGCTATAGGCGCGATGCGTTCGAGCCATCCGGAAGCGATGACCATGGTTTCATCCGCTATGTCGTCAGTCGCCGCATCAACAACTGCCAGCACGTTCGTGACGGCATCTATCTCCGCCGGTGTCATCGTCTCGGGCGCTCCCTTTGGCCATGCCCACGGGGAACCCTCTTCAGGGACAAAGTCATAAAACATCAGAAAGAACTCTTTTGCGCTCATTTTTCGAACGCCCACAGCGCCTTCCTCTAACCAGCTCATTGCGTCCATGATCCTGTTGCGCATGCGCTGATCTACGAGGCGCTTGGATGGGTCTTCAATCATCGCTGGCTGCTGCCCATTCTTGAAAGTTCCTTTTTGGCAACTCGTGGCCGAGTACACGGTGGCAGAAGCTAATGACATTGACTTCAGGATTTAAGTCAAGGTGCGAGCGGCACGCCGCTTACCCTTATGTGTGAACCCCACCGGGTTTGCCGGAGGCTCCAACTTCTGAGAAAGTGGAGCCGATATGAGCAAGACACCGAACAAATTTTCACCTGAAGTCCGCGCCCGTGCGGTGCGGATGGCTTTGGATCACGAAGGCGAATATTCCTCGCGGTGGGCAGCGGTTTCCTCGATCGCCGCCAAGATCGGCTGCACGGCGCAGACGCTCAATGAATGGGTGAAGAGGGCCGAAGTGGACAGTGGTTCCCGGCCTGGGCTCCCAAGCGACGTCGCCGAGAAGATGAAGGCTCTTGAGCGGGAGAACCGAGAGCTTCGTCAGGCGAATGAGATATTGCGCAAGGCGTCTGCTTATTTCGCGATGGCGGAGCTCGACCGCCCATTGAAACGATGATTTCCTTCATCGACGAACACCGCTCGGTGTTCGGGGTCGAGCCGATCTGCAGGCTGCTGCCGATTGCCCCGTCAACCTATTACGAGAACGTCGCCAAGCGCCTTGACGTTGACCGCCTGTCGGTCCGCGCCCGCAGCGATATTGCCTTGGGGATCGAGATACGGCGTGTCTTCGAGGCGAACTTCCGCGTCTATGGCGTTCGGAAAGTGTGGCGGCAATTGAAGCGGGAGGGCTTTGACGTCGCCCGCTGCACCGTTGCCCGGCTTATGAGGTCGATGGGCCTGCAAGGTATCATCCGCGGCAAGCCGATCCGCACGACGTTCCCGGACAAGACGGCTCCGAGCCCGCTGGACCGCGTAAACCGCCAGTTCAAAGCCGCTGCGCCGAACAGGCTCTGGGTTTCGGATTTCACCTATGTCGCCACTTGGCAGGGTTTCGTCTACGTGGGGTTCGTCATCGACGCCTTCGCCCGCCGCATCGTCGGCTGGCGGGTGAGCCGGACGGCGCAAGCCGGTTTCGTCCTCAATGCCCTGGAGCAGGCCCTTCATGAGCGGCGTCCCGTTCATGGCGGCGGCCTCGTCCATCACAGCGATCGCGGTGTCCAATACGGCTCGATCAAGTATTCGGAGCGACTGGCTGAGGCAGGAATCGAGCCTTCCGTCGGAAGCGTCGGCGACTCTTACGACAACGCCCTCGCCGAAACGATCAACGGTCTCTACAAGGCCGAGGTCATTCATCGGCGCGGACCATGGCGGAGCTTCGAAGCGGTTGAATTCGCCACCCTGGAATGGGTCGACTGGTTCAACCATCGACGGCTTCTGGAGCCCATCGGCAACATTCCGTCAGCCGAAGCCGAGGAGCAGTATTACGCCATGCTGGACGAACCAGTTATGGCTGCATAACTTAAACCAAACGGCCTCCGGCAAACCCGGTGCGGTTCATATTGAAAACAACGGCAGGCACAGAGGTTCGAAGGGATGCGGTGATAAAATGCACCAATGGATGGCCGGCAGGCAATGACGACGCCTTCCCAGGACTTGAAAATAACTATGTAGAGTTCATTCCAGCATCGCGATGGCTACGAAAGGGTGCAATAGGTTAAGCTCGTTCACAAACACTCTTGCTGAATGCATGGAATGGGTCGACTTTATCGTCCGGCACGGCTATAGAGCAACAAATTTGAGGGCTGGGGTGTGGCATCTTTGATGCAGGAAAGTTGATCAAGTCTCTAATGGAGAAAGTAATGACGAAGAAAGTCGCCCTCATAACAGGAATAACCGGCCAGGATGGCGCTTACTTGGCTGAGTTCCTGCTGGGTAAGGGTTATTCCGTCCACGGGATTCGCCGTCGCACATCGTTGTTTAACACCGACAGAATTGATCATCTCTATACTGACCCGCACGATACGGGTAATGATCTGACATTGCATCATGGTGATTTGACGGATTCCTCCAGTCTGATGCGGATCATTCAGCTTGTGCAGCCTGATGAGATCTATAATCTTGCGGCACAAAGCCATGTGGCGGTTTCGTTTGAAGAACCGGAGTATACCGCGAATTCCGACGCTCTTGGGGCGCTCAGAATTCTGGAAGCCATTCGTATTCTGGGCTTAACTAAAAAAACCCGGTTCTACCAGGCTTCTACTTCCGAGCTGTATGGTCTGGTGCAAGAAGTACCGCAAAAAGAGACGACGCCGTTCTATCCGCGGTCACCTTATGCTGTCGCCAAGATGTACGCATACTGGATTACGGTAAACTACCGTGAAGCTTACGGAATTTATGCGTGCAACGGAATATTGTTTAATCACGAATCGCCGAATCGTGGTGAGACGTTTGTTACACGCAAAATAACGCGTGCTTTGGCGCGAATTAAGCTTGGCACTCAAAAAACCCTCTTTCTTGGCAATCTTGATGCTCTTCGTGATTGGGGGCATGCGCGAGATTATGTGGAAATGCAGTGGCTGATGTTGCAGCAGGAGCGTCCCGAAGATTTCGTGATCGCCACGGGAGAACAACATTCGGTGCGCGAATTTGTTGAACTCGCCGCGGCCGAACTGGGTATTTCCATTCGATGGGAGGGCGAAGGTGTAGATGAAAAGGGATATGATACGGCGAGCGGCGAGTGCATTGTTGCCGTCGACCCAAGGTATTTCCGTCCCGCCGAAGTGGAAACGCTCCTGGGTGACGCATCGAAAGCAAAGGCGAAGCTTGGCTGGTCTCCAGCAACGAGTTTCAAGGAGCTGGTAAAAGAAATGGCAGCTGAAGATCTGAAATCTGCCGAGCGGGAAAAATTCCTGAATGAAAACGGCTACCAGTCCTCTGTGCGTAGAGATTGATCATGTCAAGAATACCAGTTTATGAGCCTCATCTTGGAGGCAATGTTTCTCAATATGTCAATGAGTGTTTGACCACTGGCTGGATATCTTCTCGCGGCCAGTTCATTTCGAAATTCGAATCTGCCTTCGCCGATTATGTCGGCGCGAGATCGGCAACGTCAGTAGCTAACGGAACGGTGGCTATCCATCTGGCTTTGGAGGCACTCGGGATTGGTCAGGGCGATGAGGTAATCGTTCCTAGCTTCACGTATATTGCTTCTGTTAACACGATAATGCAAAGCGGCGCCAAGCCGGTTTTTGTGGATTCCTTAAGCAGTACGCTTCAGGTTGATCCGGCCTCAATTCGCGCTGCAATAACACCTCGGACCAAAGCCGTGATGGCTGTGCATCTGTATGGCCACCCGTGTGATATGGATGCCCTTGTTGAAATTTGCAACGAACACGGTCTTCTGCTTGTTGAAGACTGTGCAGAAGCTTTCGGTACCTTTTGGAAGGACCAGCACGTAGGCACCTTTGGTGACGCCTCAAGCTTCAGCTTCTTCGGCAACAAAACCATTACCACCGGCGAAGGTGGGATGGTACTGGCTCGTGATCCGTCGGTGATGGAACGGGCAAGACGCCTGAAAAGCCAAGGCGTATCAGCAACACGCGAGTATTGGCACGATATGTTGGCGTTCAATTATCGCATGACCAACATTGAAGCAGCGATTGGTTTGGCTCAGCTAGAGATGGCTGACATGCTTCTTGAGAAGAAGAAGAATGTCGCGGAGTTTTATTCGCGTCGACTGTCGGGTTTACCGCTACGAACGCATGATTTCTCGGGTGAGGGTAAGCACTCATACTGGATGTGCTCCATAATCTTGAATGATGCTGCGGATAGAGATCCGTTGAGAAAGCAACTTGCCGAGCAGGAAATAGAAACCCGGCCATTCTTTCCTATGGCGCATCTCATGCCTCATTGTGCAACGGATCAATCGTTTCCGGTCGGCGAAGACTTGAGCCTGAAAGGTGTGAACCTGCCGAGCTATCCAGATCTGAACGAGTTGCAGCTGAATCATATTTGCGACACCATTTGTAGATATTTCGACCAGAAGAAAAGTTGAGTTTTGAAAGTGAGATTTTAAATGGACTATGCCAGAGGTATATGGGCCGCCCGTTATTTTTGGTTCCATTTAGTTTTATCTGATCTCCGCGCTCGTTGGCGGAGATCATTCTTTGGAATACTATGGTCTATGCTCCAGCCATTGGGGCTGACCATTTTGATCTCTATAGTATTTAGCCAGATATTCAATTCGACGCTGGCCGAGTATGCGCCCTATATTCTTTCTGGTGTTATTATATGGGAATACATTGCCTTTAATGTCACCGGCGGCTCCATGGCTTTTGTCCAAGCTGACGCATATATCAAGCAGACGAAACATCCTTTGGCTATCTACACGCTGAGGAATGTATTGTCTGGTCTTATTGTGTTGGCTGTTGCCTCGGTGAGTTTGATCGGATGGGTTCTGGTAGCTATGCCCCAGAATTTCGGTTGGTGCTGGTTGGCTGCTTTAACCATTTTCCCCATTCTGGCAATGTTTGTTTGGCCATGGGCGACGATCATGGCGTATTTTTCTACCCGATTTCGAGACTTGCCTCATGCTTTGGGGTTGATGTTGCAAGCGATATGGTTTGTGTCTCCTGTTTACTTTGAAGATTCTATTTTCAGACGCGGTAATCTACACGCTTTGCTGGATTACAACCCAATTTACCATCTTCTACAGATCGTGCGCGCACCCCTCCTGCACGGCGAATGGCCAACGCTAACGAACTACCTATGGTGTTTCGGTACGGCATTGGTTTTCTCGTTGGTTGCTATTGCTGTGGGACGAAAAGCAGAAAAGCGGGTGATATTCTATCTATGACAAATCGTATCGAACTGACGAACGTAAATCTTCACTATGCTTCCGTAGCGTTCAAAGAGCGATCCATCAAAACGATGCTGTCGTCCATGCTGACGCGTGGCAGTGGGGTGAAAATCGCTGATATCCATGCGCTAAGGAATGTCAATCTCACTATTCAACCGGGCGAGCGCGTGGGCTTGCTGGGGCACAATGGTGCTGGCAAGAGCACGTTTCTGAAGATGCTCGCAGGCCTGTATCCGATTTCATCTGGTTCGCGAACGGTAGAAGGCACAGTACGTTCCCTGTTCGATATCAGCCTGGGATTTGAACCAGATGCGAGCGGTCGTGAAAATATACTCTACCGAGGCTTGCTTCTTGGATTGACGCCAAAATATATGAAGTCAATTCAGTCCGAGATTATTGAGTTTGCCGATATCGGCGAGTTTATCGATTATCCTATCAAAACTTACTCGGCCGGCATGCAAGTACGTCTTGCATTTGCGATTTCAACGTCGGTCGGCGGAGATATTCTGCTCCTTGACGAGGTTATCGGGGCAGGCGATGCGAACTTTATGGGTAAAGCCCGGCGACGTATCACTGATCTGATCGAGAAAGCAGAAATTCTGGTCCTTGCCTCCCATGATTTTTCCACACTGCGCTCGATCTGCACGCGCGGGCTGGTTTTTCATCATGGGGAAGTGATATTTGATGGTGAGATGGATATGGCAATTGAACGTTACAAAGAGGCGAACAACCTCTGACTTTCGATCCATCTCCACGGTAGAAGTAGTTTTTAGGTGCGCGCAAAGCAAATAGCTAGAGCAGTTCCAATCATTCAATTGGAACTGCTACCATCTACGGGATGTCACTCCAAGGGGTCGTGTTCTGGATAGAGATATAACTCCTGCCTACTTGGAGCGGCTTTCTGCTGGTTCTGCGTGCTGCTCAACGCTGGTATGTCGAATTGGGTTCTTTGTTGACCGGTTGCCGATGAGCAATGCTGGGCGTCTCTTGCTGCGCCGGGCGGCAGAGCAGGCAATCTGGAGATTGGCATTGTTAGCCTCCTTCATTGTCTTAGGGAACAGACGAACTGCTGCTTCCCGCATAACATTGGCCTATATGCGTATGATCGCTGAAACAAAAACATCGTTGCTGTCACCAAAAATTGCCGCGCAATGAAAACCTACCAGAGCTTGGTCTGGGATGAAATTTCACAAAAAGGCGTATGTGGCAGCTATAAACGCGAATTGACAAATACTCTATCTCTCGCTGTATTTGTCTAGGACTCGCCGAAAAACCTCTGTCAGCTCAAAGGCGCTCTGGGACCAGTCGAACTTGGTCGCGTTTTTGTGCGCAGCGTCGGCAAGGCGCTTATGTAGGGCATCATCCGTCGCCAGTCTTCGAAGGCCGTCCGTAATGGAGGGCACAGACGTTGGATCAATGAGGAGAGCGGCATCTCCTCCTACTTCTGGCATTGAAGACGTATTCGATGTTAACACGGGCACACCAAGCTGATTGGCCTCAATTATCGGGAATCCGAAACCTTCATACAGCGACGGCATCGCAAGAAATCGCGCATCTCGGTAAAGTTTCCCCAATTCTTCGTCACATACGAACCCAGTCAGGCGGACCGATGATGTGATATCTAGACGGGAGATTTCGGTTGTCAGGTCGCTTAATCCCCAGCCCTGGCCTCCTGCTATTACTAAAAGAAGTCCGGATCTGGTGTCCGCAGGTAACGCCGCAAATGCCTCAAGCAAGCGTAAAAGATTCTTTCGCGGTTCCAGTGTTCCGACAAAGAGCACGTATGGTCGATCTAGATCAAACCGCTTCAAATCCGCCGAACATAAATCTGGAGCAAACGGGGTGCATCCCGGATAAACCACGTCGATTTTGTCCTGGGACCATGGATATAATTCGGACAGGGACTGTTTCGTTGCGTGGGAAACAGCAACAACGCGTTCGGCGGCTCTGATTGAGGGCTTCATAAAGGCCCGTTCGGCCATCCACCCTTGAAATCGCATGGTAGAGGACGCGTGCTGCCAGACCAGATCGTGTATAGTTGTAACTTGTGGGATATCGCTCATTGAAATGATCGGAAGACGGTGGGCCGGTCCCCACAAAACATCGATCTTGTCTTTCTTAGCTTTTAACGGAAGGTAGCTGTTTCCCCAAACAATGCGCGCTAAAGCCCCTTTGAAGCTGGATATATCAACCTTTTCCGCTTGAGGGAGTGCGTTCCGATCATTGGGCGGCTCCGGAAGATATAGATAAACCTCGTGTCCAATCTCGGTGAGATGCCGGCTGGTTTCCAGTACATAGCGTCCAATGCCTGAGAGTTTGGGCACCAGATTTCGCGCGTCGACACCAATTCTCATAGCTTGCTCTCGTTGGAGCACATCCCCATACAGCATGAAACAGTTCTCGGTGGAGATGCGCGATAATTAAAACAGAACGGTTTCGACGCTTCAGTGACAGCGTAACCACTCTCGTGTGATACGGGGATTATAATAACGTTTTATCAATACGCCGGGCCGGTATTCCAACATAGGTACCTGGTTCAGTAATGTTGGAAACCACCACTGCCCCAGCCCCCACAATGACATCGTCGCAAATGGTCAGTGAGTCGATGAGAACTGCGCCAGCCCCTACCATAACGTTCGCTCCTACCCTGGTCCGCCCTGCAATTGTGGCATTGACGGAGATGTGCGAGAAATCACCAATCTCAACTTCATGCTCTATGACGGAATGGGTATTTAGTATGATCCCGCGTCCCAAGTAGGCGTCTGCCCCTATATGGACGCCGTGGCAGACGAGCGTAGCTTCGCCGATTCTGGCTCCCAACCCGATAGTGGCCTGAGGGGATATGACTGTCGCCAGTTCGGTTTTGGTGCCGTCTACCTGATCCCTTCTGCGGCTGTTATCACCTGCCGCAGGAAAGGCTTTCCACCTAGGGTTGAGGGGCTCAGGAAAGGCGCTCACGACTTCAAAAGAATGAAACTGTTCGCCCGCTCGTGCATTCCGATCCACGAAAACAAAATTGTTCCAGCCAGCCGAAATCGCTACATCCGCAACGCTGCGCGCATGGCCTCCGAAGCCCAGAATATAAAGGCCTTCTGAAGAATTCGTGTTCATATCGTCTCCGAAAGATTGCTAGGACGTCACAGTTATACGGTGTCTAGGGGCAAATTGGTTTGCAGTCGCTTTTGCGGTAGATGAAAAGCAAGACGAGTGGGTCAGTGAGTTACTCTTGTCTTGCTTTCGCCTCCTTTCTGGCAACAATGCAGGATTTTTTGTCAAACTTTAGATCATGTTTTCAACCTGTCTTTCCCAGTCTGTTGAAACTTGACGTCCTTTCGTCAGCTCAAATGGGAATATCAAGCCTCGTCAAGATGAGAAGCGCAAGTCCCGTCGTCATCGTGCTTTTGGTCTTTATTCATTTGTATTCGTTCGCATTTCCATGGCAATAGGAACAGACGATAATATGAGGTGATCATAAAATGGCCGTTATTTTTGGAACGTCGGGTCTGCGAGGACCCGCAGTTGACTTTACAGATAAGGCTTGTGTCGCCTACGTTATTGCCTTTCTGCGCCATGTCGCCCGTGATTTCCAATTTCGGGATGTCTACGTAGCTGCTGACTTACGTGAATCTAGCCCCCGCATCGCCGCGTCGTGTATGGCGGCAATCAGACTGGACGGCAAGAATGCAATTTGGGCCGGCAATGTTCCGACTCCGGCACTCGCCGCCTACGCAATGACCCGCAATGCTCCTGCCATCATGATAACGGGAAGCCATATCCCGGAGGCCTACAACGGCATCAAATTCTATCGGCCCGACGGAGAATTTCTGAAGGATGATGAAGCACCGGTACGTAGTCTTGCCGAAGAATTATTGAGCAAGGGTATTGATAGGGACGGATCCGACAATTTGCCAGCGCCTTTGGCTGATGTCGCAGAAGAATATCTGAACCGCTCCATCAATTCCTTTGGTTCGGACGCGCTGACCGGAATGAAAATCGGTATTGATCTTCATTCTGCCGTGGGGCGCGATCTTCTTGTTCGTATATTTAAAGGGCTCGGAGCGGAGGTTTATCCATTCCGCAGAATGGAAAAGTTTGTCGCCGTCGATACAGAAGCGCTTGATCCATCGGATCTATCTCGGGCGAGCGCGTTCATCGCCGAACACGACTTGGACGCTGTCGTGTCGACGGATGGCGATGGCGACCGGCCTTTGGTTATCGACGATCAGGGAAAGCAGGTTAACGGCGACATATTAGGTATTTTGACCGCCCGTTTTCTCGGCGCGAAAACAGTCGTAACTCCGCTCAGCACGACGAGCGCTCTGGAGGAAAGCGGCTGGTTCGAGAATATCCATAGAACACGGATTGGGTCACCCTATGTCGTGGCCGAAATGACGCAAGCGGTGGCGCATCCAGTCGTTGGCTTTGAGGCGAATGGCGGTTTTCTACTCGGCGACGATGTGGCGTTGAAGTCCGGTCTATTGCGTCGCCTCCCAACGCGTGATTCAGTTTTACCAGCCGTGGCTGCTCTTGTGCAGGCGAAAGATCAGGGTGTGCGATTAAGTGAGATGGTCGCGACGCTTCCTTCGCGTTTCATGAAAGCCGATAGGGTCAAGGAAGTTCCGGCAGATCGCTCTGCTCCATTTTTGCGCGCTATAGAAACGTCACAATCATTTCGTTCTAGTTTCTCCCCTTTGATTGCCGAACCGGAATCAATCTCGACGGTCGACGGCGTGCGAATGGCCTTTGCGAATGGCGATACGGTGCATTTCCGACAATCAGGTAATGCTCCGGAAATGCGGATTTATATCGAAACGGATTCCGCGGAGAAAACTGATCGAATGTTGGGCGAATTTATTGCAAAGCTCTCTGAGACGATCTGAATTCGTCCCCGAAAGGAAGTTAAGGTGCGTGAAATGTTAATCAGACCAGTAGTTTTGGCGGGCGGAAAAGGTACGAGATTGTGGCCGATGTCGCGCTCGCAACGCCCAAAACAGTTTCTGGCTCTGACGGGCGAACTCAGCCTCTTTCAGATGACTTTGAAACGATTGTCGGACCCGAAGCGCTATTCCAGGCCGATCATCATAACGAATGCTGACTATCGGTTTCTGGTGGCTGAACAGGCATTGGAATGTGGCGTCGAACTTTCTGACGTTATCCTGGAGCCGGTTGCGCGTAATACTGCCCCGGCTATCGCGGCTGCGACTTTGATCGCTTCCAAGGATGAGCCCACCCTTGTTCACGTCGTGGCATCTGACCACAACATCGAAATGGACGACGCATATTTTCAGGCTGTCGATACGGCGAGCAATGCCGCTCGTATGGGGCGCCTTGCTACTTTTGGCATTACGCCCACGGAGCCGGCGACCGGTTTTGGTTATATCGAAGCAGGTGAGTTGGAAGAAAGCGGAGCTTGTGCGATTAAGCGCTTTGTGGAAAAGCCAAAAGAAGAAGTTGCGTGCGAAATGCTTGCTGCCGGCGGCTTCTACTGGAACTCGGGGATGTTTTTATTCCGTTCGGACGTGTTCCTTGATGAATGCAGGCGTCACGCCCCAGCAGTATATGAGGCTGCTGAGGCATCCGTCGCGGCCGCACAACGGGATCTGGATTTTGTCCGTCTGAACAAGGACGAGTTTGAGAAGGCGCCGGATATTTCCGTCGACTATGCGATTTTTGAAAAGACAAAGCTCGCCTCAGTTGTTCCGTCACCAATCCACTGGTCGGATCTCGGGTCTTGGGATGCTGTTTGGAAAGAAAGTAAACAGGATCTGGCTGGAAACGTCGCACGCGGACCTGTCAGCTTGCACAACACCAATAATTCGCTGGTCTTGTCTGAAGGCGTTCATGTCGCCGTCAATGGCGTCGACGATCTGACGATTGTGGCCTCGGAAGATGCGCTTTATGTCGGCAAGCTCTCTGAAGCGCAAGGTGTAGGCACGATCGTAAAGGCGCTGATGAAACAACCAGCTACAGCGAAGCTTGCCGAGGAGCACCGGACCATCTATCGCCCTTGGGGCGGCTACACCCATTTGCTTTCGGGTGATCGGTTTCAGGTAAAGCGTATGTTCATCAAGCCGGGCAAACAGCTTTCGCTACAGAAGCATCACCATCGTTCAGAGCATTGGGTGGTTGTCCGGGGCGTGGCTGAAATCGTGATCGATGACAAGAGCCTTTTCCTGTCAGAGAACGAATCGACATATATTTCCCAAGGTGCGGTACACCGTGTCTCAAACCCAGGTAAAATTCTGCTTGAACTGATTGAAGTTCAAACTGGAGCTTATCTGGGCGAAGACGATATTGTGCGCTTCGAGGATGATTTCGGACGTGTTTGATCGTGTGATTATTTCAGCATGAAAGCCGCGTAATGAATGATGTGACACGTAAACTTCAGGCGGAAGTGGAGCGCTTATCGTCGTGGCTCCACAACGACGCGTTGCCTCTTTGGTTGTCAGCCGGCGTGGACGCGCCGAACAACGGTTTCTTTGAACGTATTGGACAGGACGGCGTCGCAACGGATGCGGATAATCGTCGTTCTCGCGTGCATCCGAGACAGATCTACTGTTTTGCCAAGGCTGGCGCCATGGGCTGGCAAGGCGAATGGAAGCAGACCGTTGAAGCCGGAATAGAATATTATGATCGCGTCTACCGGCGAGACGACGGTTTCTATGGCAGTCTCGCCGGTCAAAACGGCGAGATGATCGATCACACGTTCGATCTGTACAATCAGGCTTTTTCCATTTTTGCGGCCGCCCAGATCGCGGTTTCCATACCGGATCGGTTTGATGAAATGCGTCAGCGAGCGCTTGGTCTGATGAACTCGCTCGTGGCAGATTATCACCATCCTCTCGGCGGGTTTGAGGAAGCCAATCCGCCAAAGCTTCCTTTGTGTTCAAATCCGCACATGCATTTGTTCGAAGCAATGCTTGCTTGGGAGGCTGTAGACCCACAGACACAGTTCTGGTCGACTTATGCCGATGAGATCGCAAATCTTGCCTTAACGAAATTCATTGATGGCAAGACCGGCGCCTTGCGTGAATTCTTCGATCATGATTGGCGACCTTACCCGGGTAACAAGGGCAGAGTGGTCGAACCGGGACATCAGTTTGAATGGTCCTGGCTGATGGGCCAGTGGGCGGACCGACGGCAGAACGCCGATGGCATGAGGGCGGCTAAGCGCCTGTTCCAGATTGCAGTAGATCGCGGTGTGTGCGAGCAGCGCAAAGTTGCTATCATGAGCTTGTATGACGATTTTTCGGTTCACGACGGTCTGGCCCGCCTCTGGCCGCAAACTGAATGGATAAAGTCGTCTCTGTTATTCGCTTCGTTGAGCGAGGGCGACGAGCGAGCTTACTATTTGCAATCCGCATTGCGTGCGATTGATGCCCTGCGGCCATTTCTTGAAACGCCGATCAAAGGCTTATGGTACGACAAGTGGCCGGAAGGTGGTACGCTCATTGATGAACCAGCGCCCGCATCGACCTTTTACCACATTCTCTGCGCCTGTTATGAGGCAGAGAAAACTGTATCCGAACTTTAGATTATCACGAATTTTTATTTGTCGACGCTGATGATGGCGATCAGATGTGCCGATAGTGATGCATCTGTATTGGAGAAACATGCGAGTTCTGCATTTTTTTAAGACCTATTGGCCGGATACCTTCGGCGGTATCGAGCGGACTATTCATGCGATCGCAAAAGGTGCGACCGAACACGGCATTGCGTCGGATGTATTGTCCTTGAGCGCAAAGCCGGAAGAAAATACCCGAAATTTTGATGGTCACATGGCATATAAGGCCAAGCTCGACCTTGAATTTGCATCAACAGGTTTGTCGCGCGACGTGTTTTCCCGGTTCCGGGAGTTGAGCAGCCAAGCTGATGTCATTCATTATCATTTCCCCTGGCCCATGAGCGATATCGTGCAGATCGGTGTACGCCCGGATAAGCCAACCATCGTGACCTATCATTCGGATATCGTTAAGCAGAAACTCCTTCTTCAGTTCTATCGCCCGTTGATGAACCGCTTTCTTGGCAGTGTGGATCGGATCGTTGCCACCTCTCCGAATTATCTCGCGACAAGCGATGTTCTGCGGCGGTTCAGCGATAAAACGACGGTCATTCCGCTTGGCCTTGACGAGGCCGATTATCCTGCTGCCGACGCGACAACAAAGGCGCGCTGGCGCGAGCGGTTTCCTCGGCCCTTCTTTCTCTTTGTCGGCGTGCTGCGCTATTATAAAGGTTTGAGAACGCTGCTGGCTGCGGCAAGGAGTTCCGATATTGATATTGTCATAGTCGGTGACGGCCCTATGAAATCTCAGCTCATCGCGTATGCGAGTGAGCACAATCTCTCGCATGTTCATTTCGCTGGAGCGCTGCCGGACGTCGACAAGACTGCGCTATTGGAGTTGAGTTCCGGGCTGGTTTTTCCGTCGCATTTGCGCTCTGAAGCGTTTGGGCTGTCGCTGGTGGAGGCCTCCATGTTTGGAAAGCCGATGATCTCATGTGAAATCGGCACCGGTACCAGTTATGTCAATCTGAACGGGCAAACTGGGATTGTGGTGCCGCCGCAGAATCCCGAAGCGCTATCAGCTGCAATGCGAAGCATCGCGCACGACACGGAGCAGGCCAGAGTTTTCGGAATGAATGCACGGGCGCGATATATCGAGCATTTCACAGCCGATAAAATGGCGCTAGAATATGTGAAAAATTATATCTCGCTGGCGCAGTGACAAGAGGTTGTCACCGCAACGCGGGCAAGATTTACTGGCGCCGTTTTCAATACCTCGTACCTTCATGATGATGAAGTTAGTAATGGAGCGTAGATGAAAGGCATTATCCTGGCCGGTGGCAGTGGTACGCGTCTTTATCCCCTGACGATAGCTGTTTCGAAGCAACTTCTGCCGATCTACGATAAGCCGATGATCTATTATCCGCTGAGCGTGTTGATGCTGGCGGGGATCAGGGACGTTCTGGTTATCTCGACACCGCATGATCTGCCGCTTTTCCGCAAGCTGCTCGGCGATGGCAGCGAGTTCGGCATGAATTTCTCCTTCGCGGAACAACCGCAACCTAACGGTTTGGCGGAAGCTTTCATCATTGGTCGCCATTTTATCGGTAGCGACCATGTAGCGATGATTCTCGGCGACAATATCTATTTCGGCGACGGCCTGTCGCAGTTGTGCGAAAGCGCTGCCCGTCTGGAAAAGGGTGGTTCAGTATTCGCGTACCGGGTAGACGATCCCCAGCGCTATGGCGTGGTCGAGTTCGATAAGACGACCGGCAAAGCAATCTCCATCGAGGAGAAGCCGATGAAGCCCAAATCTTTCTGGGCGGTGACCGGACTGTATTTTTACGACAATGATGTCGTTGATATTGCTGCTTCCCTCAAGCCTTCTGCGCGTGGCGAACTGGAGATTACAGCCATCAACAATATCTATCTTCAGCGTGGCGATCTGGCAGTCCACCAGTTGGGACGGGGGTATGCCTGGCTTGATACTGGAACGCATGACAGCCTTCAGGATGCGTCGTCTTTTGTGCGCACAATTGAGAAACGGCAAGGCATCAAGATTGCCTGCCCTGAGGAAATCGGCTTTGAAAAAGGCTGGATCGATAGTGATACTGTTCTGGAACGGGCGGAAAAACTCGGCCAGACCGAATATGCGGCTTATCTGCGTCGTCGCGTCGAGGAAATCGGTAGCGAAAGATGATGGTTCACGCTTTGGAGCTTGCTGGTGTTTTTGAAATCAGCCCGCATAAATTCGGTGATGACCGTGGTTTTTTCTCCGAAACCTATAATGCGAAATCATTCGCCGAAGCCGGTATTGATCTGACTTTCGTTCAGGACAATCATTCCTATTCTGCCGCCAAGGGTGTCGTGCGCGGGCTTCATTATCAGTTGCCGCCATTTGCGCAGGACAAGCTGGTGCGCGTTACACGCGGCGCAATTCTGGATGTTGCGGTCGATATTCGCAAAAGTTCGCCGACTTTCGGAAAATGGGTCGCGTTGGAAGTCTCGGCTGAAAAATGGAACCAGATTCTGGTGCCGAAGGGTTTTGCGCATGGCTTCATGACGCTCGTGGAAAATACCGAAGTTATCTACAAGGTTACGAATTATTATTCCCCTGAGCATGACCGCTCGATCCGCTTTGATGACCCGGCCATTGGTATCGATTGGCCCCTTTCTTCTTCAGGCGTCCAGCTTTCCGACAAGGATCGGAAGGCCCCGCTTTTGGCTGATGCAGAAGTTTTTGCTTGAGGAAATGATATGAATATTCTCGTTACCGGCGGCGCAGGGTTCATTGGTTCAGCCGTCTGTCGGCATCTGGCTTCTGATCCCAAGATCAATGTCGTCAATCTCGACAAGCTGACCTATGCAGGCAATCTGGCGTCTCTCCGCCAGATTGAAAATCGTCCGAATTACAGCTTTCTTCAGGCCGATATTTGCGACGACGCAACCATTCTGGAAGCTTTGCGTGCCCACGAAATCGATGTGGTCATGCATCTGGCGGCGGAAAGCCATGTCGACCGTTCAATCGATGGTCCAGGTGCATTCATCGAGACAAATATCGTCGGAACCTTCCGCCTCCTCAATGCCGCACTTGCCTATTGGCGTGAACTGCCGGAGCCGCGCAAATCGAGCTTCCGCTTCCATCATATTTCGACGGATGAAGTGTTTGGCGATCTGCCTTTCGACAGCGGCATTTTCACGGAAGAAACGCCCTATAAGCCTTCGTCGCCCTATTCGGCTTCAAAAGCGGCCTCGGATCACCTTGTGCGCGCCTGGCACGAAACCTATGGCCTGCCGGTGGTGCTCACCAATTGCTCGAACAATTATGGACCGTTCCATTTTCCGGAGAAGCTGATTCCGCTCGTCATTCTCAATGCGCTTGATGAAAAGCCGTTGCCGGTTTATGGGGCAGGGGCGAATGTGCGAGACTGGCTCTATGTCGAGGATCATGCGCGCGCGCTGGCATTGGTCGCGACAACTGGCAAACTCGGCGAAAGCTACAATATCGGCGGACGCGCAGAGCGCACCAATCTGAATGTGGTGGAAACCATATGCGCTATCCTCGACAAGAAGCGGCCTCGCGCAAACGGCAAGAGCTACGCCGATCTGATAAGCTTCGTGACAGATCGTCCCGGCCACGATCGCCGCTATGCGATTGACGCTTCCAAGATTGAGCGTGAACTTGGCTGGAAGCCGCAGGAGACCTTTGAGACGGGATTGGAAAAAACCATTCAATGGTATCTCGATAATGCATGGTGGTGGGAACCGATCCGCAGCGGTACCTATGCTGGTGAGCGTCTGGGCAGCACGCCAGCGAAAGAGGTCAAGGCATGAAGATCGCTGTCACCGGGCGGAAAGGACAGGTTGTCCAGAGCCTGATTGAGAAGGCAGCCCAACGCCCCGATCTGGAAGTGATTGCACTGGGACGCCCGGAGCTCGATCTGACAAAGCCGGAAACGGTGCGTAGTGCCATTGAGGCGATCCAGCCCGATCTCGTTGTCTCCGCCGCCGCCTACACGGCGGTGGATCAGGCAGAGGATGAGCAGAAACTTGCCTTTGCAGTGAATGCTACTGGCGCTCAAGCAGTTGCCGAAGCGGCGAAGACTTGTGGTGTTCCCGTCATCCACCTGTCCACGGATTATGTTTTTGCGGGTGACGCTGACGAACCCTATGTTGAAACGGATGCCATCGGCCCTCGCAATGTCTACGGAAGCTCCAAGCTTGAAGGCGAGCGTCTGGTTGCGCAAGCCAATCCACGGCACATCATTTTGCGGACGGCTTGGGTCTATAGCCCTTTCGGCAAGAATTTCGTCAAGACGATGCTGAAGCTCGCGGAAACGCGTGATGTTCTCTCGGTCGTTGCTGATCAGCAGGGCAACCCGACCAGCGCACTCGATATCGCTGACGCAATTATCCGGGTGGCAGACCATTTGGCGGCCACGCCGGAATTTTCCGCTTATGGTATTTATCATCTGGCGGGAACGGGTGACACGAACTGGAGCGGCTTTGCGCGCGCTATATTCAGTGAAAGCGCCAGGCTTGGCGGTCCGACTGCGACTGTCTCGGATATTACGACAGCCGATTATCCAACCAAGGCCGTGCGCCCCGCTAACTCGCGCCTGTCGACCGCCAAATTCCGGCAGGTGTTCAACTGGTCGGCCCCGCATTGGCAGTCGTCACTGCAGGGCGTTGTGTCCCGGCTGGTTTAGTTTCACAGCCAGTAAGGGCGCAAACAGCAATTATTAACGCAGTCTGCGTTAAGGATTTGAAATTGCCTGCCTATACGGATTATGACCCACAATAAGGTGCATGGGATTGCACCATTGTGGGGATAATGATTTTCGGATTCACGTTATAAGATGACAAAACTTTTAAGCCCGGAATGCGCTTGCAGGCGTAGTCCTTTCGATACGGAAAGATCTGGCGGAAAGCATGCGCGGTACATCCCTTAAATTTGGCACCAGCGGTCTTAGGGGATTGGCGGATGAACTGAATGGTTTGCCCGCTTATGCCTATTCTCTTGCTTTCGTCGGAATGCTGTCTGAAGCTGGCAAGCTGCGAAAGGGCGACAAGGTTTTCGTCGGTCGCGACCTTCGCCCATCCAGTCCTGCCATTGCCTCACTTTGCATGGCGGCAATCGACGATGCGGGATTTCAGCCGGTCGATTGCGGCGTCTTGCCGACTCCGGCACTAAGCCATTATGCAATCTCGCAGCAAGCGCCCAGCATCATGGTCACTGGCAGCCATATTCCGGATGACCGCAACGGGCTCAAATTCTATCGCGCTGATGGCGAAATCGACAAGAGCGACGAGGGGGCCATCAGTGCCGCCTACGCGGCTTTGCCTGCAAATCTTGCCTTTCGTCATCTGCACGATGCACCCTATGGCAGCGATGCAATCGATCTCTATGTGCAACGCTATGTCGGGTTTTTGGAGCGCGGAAGCCTTGAGGGGTTGCGGGTTGGCGTCTATCAGCACTCCTCTGTCGCGCGCGATCTCATCGTCAGGATCCTCACCGGTCTTGGTGCCGAGGCTGTACCGCTCGGACGGTCCGATGTGTTCGTGCCGGTCGACACCGAGGCCCTTCGTTCCGAAGATATTGCGCTTCTCGATCGATGGGCGAAGGAAAGCCACTTTGACGCGATTGTATCCACGGACGGGGATGCTGACCGTCCGTTGGTTGCGGACGAGAAGGGGCGCTTTGTCCGGGGCGATCTGGTCGGAGCAATCACCGCGCGCTGGCTTGGCGTTGAAACGATCGTGACGCCCGTTACGTCCAATTCCGCTCTCGAAGAGCGTTTTGATCGCGTCATCAGAACGCGGGTGGGATCGCCCTATGTCATCGAGGGCATGGAGCGGGCCATCGCCGGAGGCGCACGGTCGGTGGTCGGGTTTGAGGCCAATGGCGGTGTATTGTTGGGCACGGACATAAGCCGTGGCGGTCATGCGCTGACCGCGCTTTCGACCCGCGATGCGCTGCTGCCAATTCTTGGTTGCCTCGGTTCTGTCAAGGAAACAGGCAAGCCATTGTCTGAAATAGCATCAGGTTTCCACTTCCGCGTTGCGCTGAGCGACAGGCTCCAGAATGTCGCGCAGGAAAAGAGCCTCGCGTTTCTATCCTCGCTGACAAGCGAGGCAGCACGCGGCGCACTGTTTCAAATGGACGATCCGATTGTCCGGTCTGAGGCAATCGACGGCGTGAAACTCTTCTTCCATTCAGGCAATGCCATCCACTATCGTGCTTCCGGCAACGCGCCGGAATTGCGGTGCTATGTGGAAGCCTCAGGCGAGAGCGAGGCAAAAACACTTCTGGAAACGGGGCTCGCCATCGCCCGCGACGCAACAAGGACAACTGAGCAATGAGCTTTATTCCTGTCATCATCAGCGGC
>Ga0180221_1000476_pt1 | contig 35551 bp, 31 predicted proteins | sample eDN5th37CKraftMG_FD_151339 | JGI IMG/M metagenome (GOLD analysis project Ga0180221, IMG submission 151339) | Enriched Miracle-Growth compost microbial communities from Emeryville, California, USA - eDNA 5th pass 37_C Kraft MG (version 2) (version 2) ...
GCAAGGAGCGCGTGCTCGGCATCTGGGTCAACACCGAGTCGCGGTCTTTCGTCGAGGTGCCGTCCTATGCCGCGGCGCTGTTCACGCGGCCGCTCGACCGTTTCGTCGATACCGAGGTCCAGCGCCGCGAGCAGCTTGGCCTTCGCCAGTTGCTGCTGCGCCAGCAGATCGGTCCCGACATCGCCGACGTGGTGCGGGACGATTCGTTCCGCGTCGCCTTCTTGCGGCTCAAGACCGCGCGACATCTTTACGTCGAAAGCCCCTCGGGGGTGACGTTCCTGACGCCGAACCTGTTCCGCGCCACCATCCCGCTGCCGGCGGAGGTGGAGACCGGGGATTACGCGGTCAGCGTGAAACTGTTCGCGGACGGGGCGGTGGTGGCGCAGGACACCTCGGCGTTCGAGGTCCTCAAGGTCGGGTTCGAGCAGGTCGTCGCCAATCTCGCCCAGACCCATGGGTTTCTCTATGGCCTCGCCACCGCGGCCATGGCGCTGATGACGGGCTGGTTCGCGTCGGTCGTATTCCGGCGGGATTGATCACATGACGAGCGTCACGCCCATGGCGACGACGCAGATCCCCATCGCGACGGTTGCGAGCCAGCCGAGCCAGCGCAGCGGCCCGGCGACCGCGAACTCGCGCATGATGTCGCGCCGCGTCGCCATGATCATCATGACGATCATCACCGGCACGGCGAGCACGCCGTTGACGACGGCGCTCCAGAACAGCGCCTGGATCGGGTTGATCGGCGTGAAATTGAACCCGATGCCGAGCACGACCGATAGCGCCAGCACGAAATTGAACGCCAGCGCCTCGCGCGGCCGGCGCGCCAGTCCCACCGGCCATTGCTGCGCCTCGCCCACGGCGTAAGCGGTCGAACCCGCCAGCACCGGGATGGCGAGAAGGCCGGTGCCGATGATGCCGAGCGCGAAAATCCATTGCGCGAAATCGCCGGCGATCGGCTTGAGCGCCTCGGCCGCCTGCGCGGAAGTCTCGATCCGGGTGACGCCCTGGCTGTTGAGCGTCGCCGCGGTGGCGATGATGATGGCGAGCGCGATGATGTTGGAGAAGGCCATGCCGACCATGGTGTCCGCGCGGATGCGGCGGAACTCGCGCGGCGCGTCGCCCGGCAGGTCGAGCAGCGGGCCCTTGGACGGATCGACGCGCTGATCCTCGGCTTCGCCCGACGCCTGCCAGAAGAACAGGTAGGGCGAGATGGTGGTCCCGAGGATTGCGACCAGCGTGGTGGTGAACGCAGCGTCCCAGGTGATGCGCGGAACGAACACGCCCGCAATGGCTTCGCTCCACGGCACGTGCACCACAGCGAGCACGCCGAGATAGGAGAACAGCGACAGCGTCGCCCATTTCAGCACCATGACGTAGCGGGCGTAGCTCAGGAACACCTCGGCCACGACGGAGCCGAGGCCGAACAGCACGATGGACACCAGGCCGGGATTGCCGAACAGGAGCTTGGTCGCGTCGCCCATCGCCGCCAGGTCCGCGGCGATGTTGATGGTGTTGGCGACGAACAGCAGCCCGACGACGACCTGGAGCAGCCAGTTCGGATAGTGGCGACGCAGGTTGCCGGCGAGACCGAGCCCGGTGATGCGGCCGATGCGGGCGCTGATCTCCTGGATCGCCACCATCAGCGGAAACGTGAGCAGCATGGTCCAGCCGATGCCGTAGCCGATCTGGGCGCCGGCCTGGCTGTAGGTGCCAATGCCCGAAGGATCGTCGTCGGACGCGCCGGTGATGAGGCCGGGGCCGAGCGCGCGGAGGAAGCGGCGGAAACCGCCCCCAGTTTCCGCATCAGCGGTCTTGTTTTCGAGGGCCATGCGGTCAGACGCAGTGGGCGGCGGGGAAGGTGTAGAGCCGGCGGCCGCCGATGAGATGGGCGCTGAAATCGCGTGCCCCGAACACGGCGGCGAAGGCGCGGTCGCGGATCGACAGCCCGCCGGTGTAGGCGCCGAACGCGGGCATCACCATGCGGGTACGGTCCGCGGCGAAGCAGCGCCGCATGATGGTGTGGCCGCGCCGGGCGATGCGAGCGGCGGGATGCAGGTGCCCGGCGATCTCGCCGGCGCCGCCCTCCGGGATGTGGCGAAAGGTGAGGGGGCCGACGGCGAGCGAGTGCGTGAAGACGCCGCCGACGCTCTCCGCCGGGTCCGGGTCGTGGTTGCCGGCGATCCATATCCAGTCGCGGCCGCGCTGGAGGCCGGCGAGCGCCGCCCGGTCGGCCGGAGAAAGCCGGGCGGGGCCGCCGCCGTCATGGAAGCTGTCGCCCAAGGCGACGACGATGGCCGGCTCGAACCGGGCGATGACGCGGCCGAGGGCGGCGAGCGTGGTCGCGGTATCGTAGGGCGGCACCAGCATGCCGAACCGGGCGAAGCTTGATCCCTTTTCGAAATGCAGGTCGGCGACGGCGAGCAGGCGCTGGTCGGGCCAATAGAGCGCGCCGGAGAGATCGGCTTCCAGCGCCGCCCCGCAGATTTCGATAGCCGCCGTCACCCCATCGCCTCTTTCACCAGGTCGGCCTCGGCCTCGGCCAGCAGCGCGTCGGACGCCTCGCCATAGACGATCTCGCGGCCGATCTCGAGCAGCACGGGCACCGCCAGCGGCGAGACCCTCTCCAGCCCCTTATGGACGATTCGCCCCTTCACGCGCGAGAGCATGGCGCCGAGCCGGCGGATGTCGAGGAGCCCGGTGGCGGCGTCCTGGCGCGCGGCGCGCAGCAGCATGTGGTCGGGCTGGTGCTTGCGCAGCACGTCGTAGACGAGGTCGGTGGAGATGGTCATCTGGCGGCGCGATTTTTCCTCGCCGGGGAAGCGGCGCTCGATCAGTCCGGCGATGATGGCGCAATTGCGGAATGTGCGCTTCATCAGCGCCGACTCTGCGAGCCAGGCTTCGAGGTCGTCGCCCAGCATGTCCTCGTCGAACAGCGCGGCGAGGGAGAGGTCGCCGCGGCGGATGGCGAGCCCCATGTCGCCGAGCCCCCACACCGCCAGCGCGTATTCGTTGGCGACGAAGCCGAGCGGCCGCAGCCGCGCGCGCTCCAGCCGCCGCGTCAGCAGCATGCCGAGCGTCTGATGGGCGAGGCGGCCCTCGAACGGATAGCAGACGAGATAGTTCTTGTCGGCGCGCGGGAAGGTCTCGACCAGCAGGTCGCCGGCCCTGGGGAGGACGGAGCGCAGCGTCTGGATGTCGAGCCACTCGTGCACCTGGTCCGGCAATTCGCGCCAGGACGTCGGCTCGGCGATGAGGTCGCGCACCCGCGCGGCGAGATAGGTGGAGAGCGGGAACTTGCCGCCTTCGTAGGAGGGGATTTTCGGGTTCTCGTCCTGGGTGCGGGAGACGTAGACCTCGTCCTCGACCACCGCCTCGTAGCGCAGGATCTCGCCGGAAAACACGAAGGTGTCGCCGGGGGACAAGCTCTCGACGAAATACTCCTCGACCTGGCCCAGCAGCTTGCCGCCGCGCGCGATCGGCCCGGCGTAGCCGTGACGGGATTCGCGGGCGCGCACGAGGCGCACCTTCAGCATGTCGGCCTCGACGATGGTGCCGACGTTCATGCGATAGCGCTGGGCGATGCGCGGGTGAGCGATGCGCCAGCGGCCGTCCCTGGTTTGCTTGATCTTGGCGAACCGCTCGTAGACCTTGAGCGCGTAGCCGCCGGTGGCGACGAAATCGACAACACTGTCGAAATCGGCGCGCGTCAGCGCCGCATAGGGCGCGGCCTTCGTCACCTCGGCATAGAGGTCGTCGGCGAAGAAGGCCTCGCCGCAGGCGCAGCCGAGCACGTGCTGGGCCAGCACGTCGAGCGCCCCGGTGCGCAAGGGCGGCGTGTCCTGCGCGTTCTCGGCCACAGCGTCGATGGCGGCGGTGCATTCCAGCACCTCGAAGCGGTTGGCGGGAACGAGAACGCCGCGCGAGGGCTCGTCCATGCGGTGGTTGGCGCGGCCGATGCGCTGCAGGAGTCGGCTCGAGCCTTTCGGCGCGCCGACGTTGATGACGAGGTCGATGTCGCCCCAGTCGATGCCGAGGTCGAGGGACGAGGTGCAGACCACGGCGCGCAGCCGGCCCTCGGCCATGGCGCCTTCGACCCTGCGGCGCTGGGCGACGTCGAGCGAGCCGTGATGCAGCGCGATGGCGAGCCCATCGTCGTTGATGCGCCACAGCTCCTGGAAGATCATCTCCGCCTGCATGCGCGTGTTGACGAACACCAGCGTGGTCTTGTGGCTCTTGATGAGCCGGTAGATGTCGCCGAGCGCGTGGCGCGCGGAGTGGCCGGCCCAGGGCAGGTCGGCGTCGGCGTCGAGCATGGTAACGTGCGGCCTGGCGCCGCCCTCGGCGACCACGAGGTCGGCCTCGCCGGGCTGCGGCACCAGATAGCGGCACAGCTCGGCCGGATCGGCGACGGTGGCGGAGAGGCCGACGGCGGTCATCTGCGGCGCAAGGCGATAGAGCCGCGCAAGATCGAGCGAGAGCAGGTCGCCGCGCTTGGAGAGCACGAGCGAGTGCAATTCGTCGAGCACCACGCGGCGCAGCGACGAGAACAGGTAGGGCGCGTCGGCGCTCGCCAAGAGTAGCGCGAGCTGCTCCGGCGTGGTGAGCAGGATGTCCGGCGGGTCGCGGCGCTGGCGCTGGCGCTTGGAGGCGGGCGTGTCGCCGGTGCGCGTCTCGATGCGGATGGGCAGGCCCATCTCCGCCACCGGCGTTTCGAGGTTGCGCGCGATGTCCACGGCGAGCGCCTTGAGCGGCGAGATGTAGAGCGTGTGCAGCCCGCCCTCGCGCTTGAGGCTGCGGCCCGTGGAGACGATTGACTTGGCCGCTGACTGGGCTGCTGTTTTGGCCGCGCGCCGCCCGCTCAGCTCGACCAGCGTCGGCAGGAAGCCGGCGAGGGTCTTGCCGGCGCCGGTCGGCGCGATCAGCAGCGTCGAGCGGCCGGCCCTGGCGTGCTCCAGCAGCGCCAACTGGTGCGCGCGCGGCGACCAGCCGCGCGCCCCGAACCAGCGCAGGAACACGTCGGGCAGGCGAGAGGGAACGGCACGTGCCGCGGCTTCGGCCATCGCCGCAAGGTAATGCCGTCAGCGCCGCTCCGCCACCGCGACCAGCCCCGGCACCGGCGCGCCGGCCTCGGTGCGGCTGGACGCGGGCTCCAGCGCTAGGAGCCGGAAGCCCGACAATGCCTCGCGCACGTGGGCGGCGCCATGGGAATACCGCAGCGACGGCCCGAGGGTCGCGCCGTCGCCGGCATGGGTCTCGACGGTGAAGGCGAATGTTCCGCCCGGGCCCAGCACGCGGGCGCAGGCGCCGCAGAGCGGACGCAAGTCGGGAAAATAGGCGAATACGTCGGCGGCGAAGACGAGATCGTAGCTCGCCGCCGCCTCCGCGGCGAGAAACGCTACGAGATCGGCCACGACGAGGCGGTCGTAGAGACCCTTGGCCTCGGCCTGCGCCACCATGTTGGCGGACAGGTCGACGCCGGTGAGGCGGTCGACATGGGGCCGGAACGCCGCGCCGCCGAGGCCGGTGCCGCAGCCGAGGTCGAGCGCGGAGGTGAACCGTTTCGTTCCGACAGCCGTCAGCAACAAGTCCGGCGCGCGGTAGGACAGGCCCTCAGTCAGCGCCGTGTCAAAGCGCGGGGCGTATTGGTCGAACAGGGTCCGGACATAGTCCGCCGGCATGGCGCCGGGCGGCGCGGCGCCGAGCCGGACGAGGTGCAGGCCCGCACCGTGGGCGTCCTGCGGGTCGAGCGCCACGGCCTTCTGAAACGCCGCGATGGCCTCGGCAGTCTGCCCCAGCCTCGCGCGTGCCTCACCGAGCCCGAACCACGCCGAGACGAAGCCCGGCGCCACTTCCACCGCCTGGGCGTAGAGGTCGGCGGCGGCCGCGATGTCGCCGCGCGCGGCAAAGTCGCGGGCGAAGGCATAGCGCCGGTCGGCGATCAGGTCGCCGGAGGACCGGAACAAAGGGGCTGCGGGGGTCATTGCGGGGACTCGTAAGCGGTTCGGCCGGATATATCTAATCCCACGCGATGCGTCCCGAAGACCTGCTCAAGCCGACGTCCGCCGGGCTCTGCTGCGCCCGCGGCGATTTCCACATCGACCCGACGCGACCGGTGGCGCGCGCGCTCATCACCCATGGCCATTCCGACCATGCCCGGCCGGGCCACGGCGCCGTGCTGGCGACGCAGGAAACGCTGGACTTCATGCGGCTGCGCTACGGCGACGATTTCGCCGGCAGCACGCAGGCGGTCGCTTACGGCGAAACCATCGACCTCAACGGCGTGCGCGTGACGTTTCATCCGGCGGGCCACGTGCTCGGCTCGGCGCAGATCGCGGTGGAGCGCAACGGGCTGCGCATCGTCGCCTCGGGCGATTACAAGGACTTGGCCGATCCCACCTGCGCGCCATTCGAGCTCATGCCTTGCGACGTATTCATCACGGAAGCGACGTTTGGCCTGCCGGTGTTCCGCCATGGCCACCCGCAGGCCGAGATCGGCAAGCTCCTCAACTCGGTGGCGCTGTTCCCCGAGCGCGCGCACCTCGTCGGCGCCTATTCGCTCGGCAAGGCGCAGCGCCTGATCGCGATGCTGCGCGCGGCAGGCTACGGCGCGCCCATCTATCTCCACGGCGCGATGGACAAGATCACGCGCTACTACGCCGAGCGCATGGACCTCGGCGACATCCGCCTCGTCAGCGGATCGAAGAAGGCGGAGCTTGCCGGCACGATCACGCTCTGCCCGCCGTCGGCGCTGAAGGATTTATGGACGCGGCGCTTTCCCGACCCGGTCGCCTGCTTCGCCTCGGGCTGGATGCGGGTGCGCGCCCGGGCCCGGCAAAGCCTCGTTGAACTGCCGCTCGTCATCTCCGACCATGCCGACTGGGACGGCCTCACCGCCACCATCGCCGCGACGGGCGCATCCGAGGTCTGGGTGACCCACGGCGCCGAGGAGGCGCTGGTGCACTGGTGCACGATGCGGCAGTTGCGGGCGCGGCCGCTGCACATCGTCGGCTACGGCGACGAGGACGAAGGCGACGCCGCAACGGGCGAGGCGGCCTCGTGAACCGCTTCGCCGCCTTGCTCGACCGCCTGAGTTACGAGCCCGCCCGCAACGGCAAGCTGCGGCTCATCACCGACTACTTCCGCCATGTGCCCGATCCCGACCGCGGTTATGCCCTTGCCGCGCTCACCGGCGCGCTGTCGTTCCAGCACGCCAAGCCGGGGCTCATCCGCACGCTGATCGCCGAGCGTGCGGACCCGGAGCTGTTCGCGATGTCTTACGACTATGTGGGCGATCTGTCGGAAACGGTCGCGCTGATGTGGCCGGCGCAACCGCGCGACGACGCTGATGCTCATTCTCCCTCTCTCACCCAGGTCGTCACCACGCTTTCGACCCTCGGCAAGTCGGAGCTGCCGTCGCAGCTCGCGCGCTGGCTCGACGCGCTGGACGAGACCGGCCGCTGGGCGCTCCTCAAGCTCGTCACCGGGGGCCTGCGCATCGGCGTGTCGGCGCGGCTCGCCAAGATCGCGGCGGCGGCGCTCGGCGGCAAGGAGCCGGACGAGATCGAGCTGGTCTGGCCCGGCCTGGAGCCGCCCTATCTCGACCTGTTCGCCTGGCTCGAAGGCCGCGCCGGCAAGCCGGAGACCGGCAATCCCGCGCCGTTCCGTCCGGTGATGCTGTCGCACGCCATCGAGGAGACCGATTTCGCCGCGCTCGACCCGGCGGAGCACACCGCCGAATGGAAGTGGGACGGCATCCGCGTGCAGGCCGTGGTCGGCCGCAGGCCCGACGGCGCGCTGGTGAAGCGGCTCTATTCGCGCACCGGCGAGGACATATCCGGCGCGTTTCCCGATCTCTGCGAGGCGCTGCACCTCGAAGGTGCGCTCGATGGCGAGTTGCTGATCCTGCGCGAAGGGCGCGTGCAGTCATTCAACGTGCTGCAGCAGCGCCTCAACCGCAAGGCCGTGACAGCGAAGCTGCTGATCGATTTCCCCGCGCATCTGCGCGCCTACGACCTTTTGGTCGACGGCGACGAGGATTTGCGCGAGCAGGCGCTCGACGCGCGCCGCGTCCGGCTCGAAGCCTTCGTGGCACGCCTCGCCTCGCCGCGCGTCGACGTCTCGCCGCGGATCGATTTCGCCACCTGGGACGATCTCGCGCGCGCCCGCGCCAACCCGGCGGAGGCGGGGGCCGGCCACGATGCCGACGCCATCGAAGGCGTGATGATCAAGCGCCGGGACGCGCTCTATCTGCCCGGCCGGCCCAAGGGCCTGTGGTGGAAATGGAAGCGCGACCCGTTCGTGATCGACGCCGTGCTGATGTACGCGCAGCGCGGCCACGGCAAGCGCTCGTCGTACTATTCCGACTACACATTCGGCGTCTGGACGGCGGGCGAGGCGGGCGACGAGCTGGTGCCGGTCGGCAAGGCCTATTTCGGTTTCACCGACGCCGAGCTCGCGGAGATCGACCGCTTCGTCCGCCGCAACACGGTCGAGCGGTTCGGCCCGGTGCGCGAGGTGATCCACGAGCGCGAGAAGGGGCTGGTGTTCGAGGTCGCGTTCGAGGGCCTGCAACGCTCGACGCGGCACAAGTCGGGCCTTGCCATGCGCTTCCCCCGCATCAGCCGGCTGCGCTGGGACAAGCCGCCGCGCGACGCCGACAGGCTGGAGACGCTCCAGGCCATGCTGGCCAAGATCGAGCGGGCGCCCGTCAAATTGCCCGCGGATGCCGTTCCATCGTAAAATGACGCGCGTCGGACACGCGAGGAGTCGCTATGGCGAATGGAACTCTGGACCGGATTCTCGGCGGGCCGCCGCTCTCGGTCGCGGTGCGGCTGGTGCTGCTGTGCATCCTGGTCGGCGTCATCCTGTCCGCGCTCGGCTTCGATCCGTGGAACATCTGGCGCAGCCTCCAGACCCTCCTCCGCTCGATCTGGGACATGGGCTTCGACGCGTTCTGGTGGGTGTGGCGCTATTTCCTGCTGGGCGCGGTGATCGTCGTTCCAGTCTGGCTGGTGGTGCGGCTCGCCAGGGGCGGCAAGGCCTGATCGCTCGGATCGACTATTCAGGCCACGGCTCGGCGGTGAGCGTCGCCGCATCGACGCCGATGAAGTCCGCGAGCCGGCGGCTGCCGTTGAGCGATTCCAGGAGCCGCGCCTTGATCTCCCCGACGAGGCCGAGCCCGCGGAACACCAGCCCCGAATAGAGCTGCACCAGGTTGGCGCCGGCGCGGAACTTGGCGAGCGCGGCGGTGGCGCTGTCGATGCCGCCGGCGCCGATCAGGGGAAACGCGCTTTCCGCCCGGACATAGGTCTCCGCCAGCATGCGGGTCGCCAGCGGGAACAGCGGCTTGCCGGAAAGTCCGCCGCCCTCCTTGCCCGCCGCGTCCTGCAGGCTGGCCGGGCGCGAGACCGTGGTGTTGGAGACGATCATGCCGTCCACGCGCCGCCGTCGCGCCACGCCGACGATGTCGTCGAGCTCCGACAGCGTGAGGTCCGGCGCGATCTTGAGCAGCACCGGCGCCGGGTGCGCCTTGAGCGCGCGGTCGCGCGCGGCAAGCACGCGCGCCAGGAGGTCGTCGAGCGCCGCGGCACGCTGCAGGTCGCGCAGTCCCGGCGTGTTCGGCGAGGAGACGTTCACAGTGAAATAGCTCGCCACCGGCGCGAACATCTCGATCAGGCGCACGTAGTCGGCGCCGCGGTCGGCGGTGTCCTTGTTGGCGCCGACGTTGACGCCGACGATGCCGCCCTTGCCCTGCCGCGCGCGCAGGCGCGCCAGCGCCGCCGTCGCGCCCTCGCTGTTGAAGCCGTAGCGGTTGACCACGCCGCCGTCGGCCTCGAGCCGGAACAGCCGCGGCCGCGGGTTGCCGGGCTGCGGGCGCGGCGTGATGGTTCCGACCTCGACGAAGCCGAAGCCCAGCCGCAGCAGCGCGTCCGGCACCTCGGCGTTCTTGTCGAGACCGGCCGCGACACCCACCGGGTTCGGGAACGTCAGACCGAACGCCTTGACCGCGAGCCGCGGGTCGTCCGGCGCCGCCTTCGGCAACGGCGCGAGCCGGAGCGCCCGGATCGTCAGCGCATGGGCGTCCTCGGGATCCAGCGCGCGCAGCAACGGCCGGGCGAAGCGGTCGAACAGGCCGATCAAGGCGGTCCTCCAGGTTGGCGGAAGCCTAGTCGGCGGACAGAACGCCGCACAAGTTGCTTGTTGCGCAGGGCTGGACTTCGATCCATTCGAGGTTATAATTCCTAGCGTCTTCGATAACTGTCCTTTGGCCCGGCAAGGCAGCCGCCGCGGTGCGTTCGAGGCAACATCGATGCTGACGCATGCCCAGATTTGGTCGGCGGTGGACCGGCTTGCGGCCCGCGCGGGCCTCTCCGCGTCCGGTCTCGCCAAGCGGGCGGGTCTCGATCCGACCACCTTCAACAAATCGAAGCGCGTGACCCCGGAAGGCCGGGCCCGCTGGCCCTCGACCGAGTCGATCGCCAAGTCGCTCGCCGCCACCAACACCACCATGGAACAGTTCGTGGCGCTGATCGCCGACGGCAAGAGCCCGGTGCAAGCGGTGCCGCTGATAGGCCTGGCGCAGGCCGGCTCCGGCGGCTTCTTCGACGACGCCGGCTTTCCGGTCGGCAAGGGCTGGGACGAAATCTCGTTCCCGAAGATCGACGACCCCCATGCCTATGCGCTGGAGATTTCCGGGGACTCCATGGAGCCAGCCTATCGCGACGGCACCATCATCGTGGTGTCGCCCGGCGCGCCGGTGCGGCGCGGCGACCGCGTGGTGGTGAAGACGAAGGACGGCGAGGTGATGGCCAAGGAATTGAAGCGCCAGACCGCCAAGACCGTGGAATTGCGCTCGCTCAATCCCGCCCACGGCGACCGTACCTTGAGCCTCGAAGACGTGCTGTGGATCGCGCGCATCGTATGGGCGAGCCAGTGACGGTCCTGCGTGTCCGGCCGGCGCAGCCGCTGAACCGGCGCTTCATCCTGCGCCCGTCCTGAACCCGTAGCCTCAACGAAACGGAGCCCGGCGCTGGTCCGGGCTCCGCATCGCTGGCCGAGAAATTAACGCTTACGGGCAGGGATGGCGCACGCCGTCGTAGCCCAGGTAGGTGCCCGATGCCGGATCGTAGGACCGGAAGCGGGACTGGCAGTAGGCCACGGCATCGCCCCCCGGCGCATAGTAGCGCGGCTGCGCCGCCTGCGACGCGATGAGGCCGCCGAGCAAGGCGCCGGCCGCGAAACCCGCAATGGCCGCGCCGCCGCCGTGGTGATGGTGGTACCCGCCGTAATAACCGCGATGCCAATAGCGGGCCTGAGCCGGGGCGGCCGCCAGGACCGAGGCGGTCATGATTGCAATGGCCGCGGTCGTCATCATTTTGCGCATGGTCATACTCCTTGCCTGTCGCGGGGTAATACGGTGAGGATTAAATTTGTTGCGCCGGCGGCTCTAATATCCCGGTGTGATGTTCTGTCGCACCGGCCACGAGAAAGGGGAGAGCGGGCGCTCTCCCCTTCTCGGGATGTCGACGGGACAGTTGCGGTTACGGACAGGGATGGCGCACGCCGTCGTAACCCAGATACGTGCCCGATGCCGGATCGTAGGACTTGAAGCGTTGCTGGCAGTAGGCAACGTCGCCGCCCGGCGCGGCTCCGTAAACGGGCCCGCCGTAGGCTCCGTAGGGCGCCGTATCGTAGACGTAATCGCCGGAATAATACGGGTCGTAGCCGTAGCCGTAATACGGCCTCGAGGCCAACGCGCCGCCGATGAGGGCTCCCGCCGCGAAACCGGCAATGCCGGCTCCGGCGCGCCCGCCGTGATGCCATCCGCCGTGCCAGCCCCCGCCGTGCCACCGCGCCTGCGCGGGCGCTGCCATCAACGCCGCCGCCGTGAGAGCCGCAGCACCGGCTGCGATAATCTTGCGCATGTTCTTGCTCCTCGGGTTGTTGCTCCGAGGTGAGAACGAACGCGGCCACGATCAGTTTCGTGGAACTTGCGAAGTTTCCTGCGATCACGCCGATTGTGAAGGTTCAGGCGCTGCGCGCCAGCGCGCCGTCGATCATGTCGATGGTATTTTTGATGCCGTACACGGCAACGAAGGACCCGAAGCGCGGACCCTTCTCCTGGCCGAGCAGCACCTGATAGAGCATGTTGAACCAGTCGAGCGAGACGCCGGGCCGGCCGTCCCTGCTCTTGATCTTGCCGGTCTTGTCGAGGAACGGCTCGCGCCGGCCGATGTCGTAGACCACGTCCTGGATGGCCTCCGCCGTGGCGTCGGGCGGCAGTTGCGCGAGCGCGTCGCGCAGGTCGAGGAGCGCCGCGCGCTCGGGTCCGGTCGGTTCGCGGAACTTCTTCTGCGGCAGCACGAAGTCGCGGAAATAATGGATGGCGTATTCGACCAGGGCGTTAAGGGCGGGGTGGGTCTGCGGCGTCACGCCCGGCCGATAGCGGCCGATGAAACCCCACAGCGTCTCGGCGTTCTCGGCATTGGAGGCCGTCACCAGGCTTAACAGCATCGCGAACGACACCGGCATGTCGACCACCGGCGGATGGCCCGAGTGGATGTGCCACACCGGATTCGCGAGCCGCTGCTTGGTGTCCTGCCGCGCATAGGCGTCGAGGAACTGATAGTATTCGTCGACGTGGCGCGGGATCACGTCGAAATAGAGCCGCTTCGCCGCCTTCGGCTCGCGGTACATGAACAGGGCGAGGCTTTCCGGGCTTGCGTAATGCAGCCATTCCTCGATGGTGAGGCCGTTGCCCCTGGACTTGGAAATCTTCTGTCCCTTCTCGTCGAGGAACAGCTCGTAATTGAAACCGTCGGGCGGCGTTCCGCCGAGCGCGCGGCAGATCTCGCCGGACAGCTTCACCGAGTCGATCAGGTCCTTGCCCGCCATCTCGTAATCGACGCCGAGCGCGACCCAGCGCATGGCCCAGTCCGGCTTCCATTGCAGCTTGCAGCGCCCCCCCGTGACCGGCGTCGTTACGCGCTCCCCGGTCGCGGGCTCCTCGTAGGTGACGGTGCCGGCCGTGGCGTCGTGGGCGAGGATCGGCACCTGCAGCACTTCGCCCGTCACCGGCGAGATCGGCAGGAACGGCGAGTAGGTCGCCGCGCGCTCCTCGCGCAGCGACGGCAGCATGATCGCCATGACCTTCTCGATGTTCGCCAGCACCTTGAGCAGGGCGCCGTCGAAGCGGCCGCTGGTGTAGCAGGCGGTGGACGACATGAACTCGTAGTCGAAGCCGAAAGTGTCGAGGAAGGCGCGCAGCCGCGCGTTGTTGTGCTCGCCGAAGCTCGGATGCGTGCCGAACGGGTCAGGCACTTTCGTCAGAGGCTTGCCGAGGTTTCGCGCCAACAGGTCCTTGTTCGGCACGTTGTCGGGCACCTTGCGCAGCCCGTCCATGTCGTCGGAAAAGGCGATCAGCCGGGTCTTGACCTTGTCGTCGGTGAGGACGCGGAAGGCGTGCCGCACCATGGTGGTGCGCGCGACCTCCCCGAACGTGCCGATATGCGGCAGGCCCGAGGGGCCGTAGCCGGTCTCGAAGATCACTTCGTCCTTCGGCTTGCGCTTGAGCCGCGCCACGATTTTGCGCGCTTCCTCGAACGGCCAGGCGTTCGACTGCTCGGCGAGCTCGCGCAGCGCGGCTGGGGCTGTCGCATCCATGCTGGTCATGAATTTCCTATGCGCGCCGGAGCGCGATCTTTCAATACGGGTTGACTGGAAAATACCGCAGCCACAGCTCCGCGAACTTTCCTTTTTCCCAGAGCCTGAACAGCGCCCAGTTGAAGGCCTGCCGCAGCGTGTCGTTGCCGCGCTTCACCGCGATGCCGACGCCTTCCCCGAACAGCTTGCTTTCGAGCACCGGACCGTCGACGAACACGCAGCAGTTCTGGGAGTCCGCACCGTTGAGCCAGAACGCCGATCCGAAAGCGTCGGCGAACAGGAGATCGACCTCGCCGTTGCGCAGGGCGTCGCGCGCGAGGTCGATGGAGGCATAGCGGCGCACGTCGGCCTGGGTGAACAGGAGGCGCGCATACTCGTCGTGGGCGGTGCCTTCGACCACGGCGATCTTCTTGCCCTCGATCCGGTCGGGCAGGATCGGTCCTGTCAATGCGGCCTTGCGCAAGGCCACGAAGCGCGCCGCCGGCCGATAGTACGGATCGGAGAAATCCACCGACTGCCGTGTCTGCGCCGTCACGGCGATGGATGCGACGGCGGCGTCGCCGCGACCGTCGTTGAGAGATTCGATCAGCGTGTCGAAGCGGCGCATCTGCACGGTGCACGGGATTTTCAGCTCGTCGCAGATCTGTCGCGCAAGATCGACGTTGAAACCGGTGGGATTGCCGTCAGTGCCGGCATAGTCGAACGGCGGATAGTCCACTTCGGTGATGAAGCGGATGAGCGAGATGCGCGACGTGTCCGGCCGCTCCGGGCGCCGCCGCGGGTCCCAGAAGCTCGGCACGCCGGCGGCCGCGACGGGCTGGGCCTGGGTAGAGGTCGTGGGCTGGGTATCGGCCGCCGAAGCAGCCCCGGGAGCCAGCAGCGCGATAAACCCTGCAGCGAATACACACGCGAAACGGGCTCGGCGCTTCCCGCTGCAGCGAGGCATTGAAAAATCGGTTGGCTGATCTGCATTCTGCATCTTGCGATTGTGCCGGTCCTGCGATCCAAGCCAGACTTATAGCCGAAAGTTCTCGCGACGGCTGGGGACCTTCGTGGCGATTTGGGAGGAATTGGCGGCCCGGCCGCGCGGCGCCGCACGGGCGAGCGGGGGGCGTGGAGCGGAGATCCCGGGCCTTTCGCTGCGCCGGCCCGTTGCGGCCTATCCGGAGCTCGATTGCGTCCGGTCCCTGCTGCCGGTGCGCGTCATCGCCGCGGCGGAACGCCGCGCCCGCCTGACCGGGCAGCCCGGCGACCGGGTGCTGATCGCGTCGGGCGCCATCGACGAGGACGATTACGTCGCCGCGCTCGGCCGCCATCTCGGCGTGCCAGTCGAAACACTCGACATCCCCCGCCATCGCTGCCCGCACGATGACGCCCGCCTGCTTCAAGCGCCGGCAGCCGGCCTGCTGCCGATCCGCGAGGACGGCGAGGTGGTGGTCGTGGTGGCGCCGCTGCTGCAGCGGGCGCGCCGCCTGTGCACATTCGGCCGCCTGGGCGACCTCCCCTATCGCATCCGCCTGACTTCCAGCGCGCGCCTGCAGGCGTTCGTCGACCGCCATGACGCCGGCGCGCTGGGCGAGACGGCGGCGGAAGCATTGCGCCGGGCGCGGCCCGACCTGTCGGCGGCGGAAGCCGATTGGCGGCAGCACCTCGTTGCGGCGACGGCCGGTCTCACCGCCGCGGGCGCGGCGGCGCCGGGGCCGTGGCTGGCCTGCCACTGCATGAGCGTGCCGCTTTCCGTCGTCTTCATGGCTTGGGTCTCGCTGCGGCTCGCCGCGATCTTCTCGCCGGAGGAGCCGGATTGCGACCCGCCGGTGCCGGTGCGCGACCTTCCGGTCTACACGGTCATCGCTGCGCTTTACCGCGAAGCCCCGGTGGTGCCGCAGCTCGTCGCTTCGCTCGATGCGCTCGACTATCCGCCGGAACTGCTCGACATCAAGCTTGTCGTGGAGGCAGACGACGCGGAAACCCGCGACGCGCTCGCCCGTCTCGATCTCCGCGCGCACTATCATGTGGTCGTCGCGCCGGCTGTCGGCCCTCGGACCAAGCCCAAGGCGCTCAACGCCGCGCTGCCGTTCGCGCGCGGCCAGTTCACTGTGGTCTACGACGCGGAGGACCGCCCGGCGCCGGATCAGCTTCGCCGCGCCGTCGCGCGCTTCCACAATGCGCCGCCCGGTCTCGCCTGCGTGCAGGCGCGGCTCGCCATCGACAACAGCGCGGACAATTGGCTCACGGCCCTGTTCACGGCGGAATACTGCGGGCTGTTCGATGTATTCCTGCCGGCGCTGACGCGCTGGCGGCTGCCGTTGCCGCTCGGCGGGTCATCCAACCATTTCCGTACCGCGGTCCTGCGCGAGATCGGCGCATGGGATCCTTACAACGTCACCGAGGACGCGGACCTCGGCATGCGGCTCGCCCGCTTCGGCTACGCGACCGACGTCATCGCCTCGACGACGCTAGAGGAAGCGCCCGGCAGGGTGGGCGCATGGCTACGCCAGCGCGCGCGGTGGTTCAAGGGCTGGATGCAGACCTGGATCGTGCACATGCGCCGCCCGCTCGTCCTGCTGGATGAGCTCGGCCTCGCCGGACTCCTGGCCCTGCAGTTACTGGTGGGCGGCACGGTGCTGTCGGCGCTGGTGCACCCGCTGTTCCTGCTCGCCGTCGTCGCGGAGATCATGCAGCGCCAGTCTCCGCTCGGCGGCGGCGTGATGACGACGCTGCTGGCGGCGATCTATGGCGCCACGCTCGCGGCGGGCTATCTGTCGTCGGTTGCGCTGGCGTTCACCGGCCTCGCCCGGCGCGGCTGGCTGCGCCATGCCTGGGTGCTGCTGCTGATGCCCGTGCTCTGGCTGCTGCTTTCCGCGGCCGCCTGGCGCGCCCTGTTCCAGCTCGTCCGCAATCCTCACAAGTGGGACAAGACCGAGCACGGCCGCGCCCGTACCTCGCGGGCGCACGAGACATGACCGCTGGACTTTGCCGCCCGTGCTGCGGCACAATCGGCGCCGATCCGGCGGGTCCTGCGGGCGTAGTTCAATGGTAGAACGGCAGCTTCCCAAGCTGCATACGAGGGTTCGATTCCCTTCGCCCGCTCCAGCCGCAGCTATCCGCTAAAATTCGCGCCGAGCCCGCGCATCATCGGCGCAAAGGTCGGAAAGCTGGTGGCGATGAAGCCGGTGTCGTCCGCCGTCACCGCGTGCTCGCTCGCAAGCCCCATCACCAGGGCCGACATCGCCATGCGATGATCCATGTGGGTGGTGACGGTGCCGCCGCCCCGCGGCGGCCGGCCGCGGCCATGGACGACGAGGTCGTCGCCGTCGATCTCCGCCTCGACGCCGTTGACGCGCAGCATAGCGGCGGTGGCGGCGAGCCGGTCCGACTCCTTCACCCGCAGCTCCTTCAGCCCGCGCATGATCGTGGTGCCTTCGGCGAAGGCCGCGGCCACGGCGAGGATCGGATATTCGTCGATCATGGTCGGCGCGCGCGGCGCCGGCACCTCGACGCCCCTGAGCGCGGAGAAGCGCACGCGCAGGTCGGCCACCTCCTCGCCGCCGTCGCTCGACGCGGCGAGCGTCTCGATCGAGGCCCCCATTTCGGCGAGGGTCTGGAACAGGCCCGCGCGCAGCGGGTTCGTCATCACGCCTTCGATGACGAGGTCCGAGCCCGGCACGATCAGCGCCGCGACCAGCGGGAATGCCGCCGAGGACGGATCGGCCGGCACCGCGACGTCCGCCGGCGCGAGCTCGGGCTGGCCCTTGAGCGTGATGCGCCGGCCGTCGCCCATCACCTCGACCGCGACCTCGGCGCCGAAATGGCGCAGCATCCGCTCGGTGTGGTCGCGGGTCGCTTCCTTCTCGAGCACCGTGGTCTCGCCGGGCGCGCCGAGCCCGGCCAACAGCACCGCCGACTTGAGCTGCGCCGACGCGGCCGGCGGCTCATAAACGATCGGAATGGGATCGCGCGCGCCCTCGAGCGTGAGCGGCAGCCGGCCGCCCTCCGCCACCGCGCCGGGCCGCGCGCCCATGCGGATCAGCGGGTCCAGCACGCGCTGCATCGGCCGCTTGCGCAGCGAGGCGTCGCCGTCGAACGTCGCCGTGATCGGGCAGCCGGCCACCGCGCCGAGCATCAGTCGGCAGCCGGTGCCGGAGTTGCCGAAATCGAGCGGCGCCGGGGGCGCGGCGAAGCCCGAGACGCCGACGCCATGGACCTGCCACATGCCCTCGCCGGTGCGTTCCACCCGCGCTCCGAGGGCGCGCAGCGCCTTGCCGGTGTTGAGCACGTCCTCGCCTTCGAGGAGTCCGGTAATGCGGGTGCGTCCGACCGTGAGCCCGGCCAGGATCAGCGCCCGATGCGAGATCGACTTGTCGCCCGGCGCGCGGACGCGGCCCTTGAGAGGCCCGCCGCGGACGGAGGACATGGGAACTGGCGTGCTGGCGTGCATGGCGCGGCCCTCCTACCATGCAGCCGGCCGGACCGCTATCCATGGTGCGCCGCTCGCATTTTCCGCAGGCCATACCAGCTATTGACAGCCGCTCCGCGAAACGCCAAGGGGAAGGCCCTTTTTTTCCACCCCGGTTGTCCAGGGATTGCATCGGTGGCTAAACCCGAGCTTGGCACGAAGCGTTTGTGCGCCAGTTGCGGCGCCAAATTTTATGACTTGAACAAGACGCCGCCGGTGTGTCCGGTATGCGGCACCATTTTCGAGGTCGTGGTCACGCGGCCGAGGCCCGATCCGACCGCCCGCGCCGCGGCGGCGCGCGTCCAGGAGGCCGAGGCGCCGGAGCCGCAGGAGGCCGAGCTCATCTCGCTCGAGGATGCCGACGCCGAGGCCCAGGGCAAGAAGCCGGCGGTGGTCGCCGATGTCGATACGGCCGATGACGTGGACACGGGCGAGGACATCGAGGACGGGGACGAGGAGCCGTTCATCGAGGAGCAGGAAGAAGAGGACACCGACGTCAGCGAGATCATCGGCGGCGACATCGAGGACGAAGAAGAGAGCTGAGGTCGCGCCGCCGCGATTTTGCTATAGGAATTTGTGTCACGGCACGGTAACACAAGCCGCGCCGCAGGGTCTGGGGCCATAGCTCAGCTGGGAGAGCGCCTGCATGGCATGCAGGAGGTCGGCGGTTCGATCCCGCCTGGCTCCACCACCGTTCCCGGGCCGGCTCTTCCGGCGGTATGCGGAGGCCTTCCGAACTGCGGCGTTGGAGTCATCGGCGCCTGCTTGAAGCCGGGCCCCGGAATATGGGAATTTGCCGCCGGAATTTGGGACGCAACGCACGGGGCCGGGAATGGCGGAGCCAGCAGCAGTCAGGCGCGTGATCGACGAGGTGGTCGCCAACATCGGGGCCGCCAGGCGGGTCGAGGGTCCGTTCTATCACCTTGAGTTCGACCGGGTGTTTCCGGCCGATACTTACGCGGCCATGGTCGATGCCATGCCGAATTCCGCCGACTATCGTCCGCTCCCTGGCCGCAACGGCGGCAACCTGCGCGAGGACGGCACCTCGACGCGGGTGAAGATCGACCTGTTCCCCGAATACACCCGCCATCTCGCCCAGGCGAAGCGCGAGATTTGGGATACGGTCGGCCGCGCGCTCACCTCGGCCGCGGTGCAGGACGCCCTGGTCGAGGCGCTGGCGCCCGGGCTCGAGCGCCGCTTCGGCGCCGACTTCCGCAACATCGGCATGTACCCGATCCCGGTGCTGACCCGCGACATCCCCGGCTATCGCATCACGCCCCACACCGACACGCAGTGGAAGGGCATCACCGTGCAGTTCTACCTGCCGCGCGACGACCGGGCGACGCATATCGGAACCATCTTCCACGACCGCCTGCCCGACGGCTCCCTGCCCAAGGCGACGAGGATGCGGTTCGCGCCCAACACGGGCTATGCCTTCGCAGTCGGCGACAATACCTGGCATTCGGCCGACCCGGTCGACGACTCGGTGACGACCCGCGACAGCATCCTGCTTACCTATTTCGTCGACGCCGGCCTGCTGCGCTTCCTGCGCAACCGCGGCAAGCGGGTCGGCAATTTCGTGCTCAACGAGGTCCGCCACATCACCCGCCAGTCCTGAACGACGCTGCTTCCTCCTATCCATTTGTAAATATTAATTTATTTTCATCGGTCCGCGGCTTTTTAGCAATTCTTGAACGCTCGGGCGCAAACTCCCATATACCTGTCATCCCGAGAAGGATGGCAGTAGCGCCTTCGAGGGACTCGGGCGCCGCAAGGGCCCGACAAAGTCGCCGAAGAGGACTTTGAGACGATGTCGCGTGTACCGTCGTTGTCCAGCCCGTTCCTGCTCGGGTTCGATGAGATCGAGCGTGTGCTCGACCGCGTCAGCAAGGCTGCGGACGGTTATCCGCCTTACAACATCGAGCGCATCGGGCGCGAAGGCCGGAACCCCGAATGCCTGCGCATCACGCTGGCAGTTGCAGGTTTCACCCGCGATCAGCTCGATGTCACGGTCGAGGACAACCAACTCGTCATCCGTGGGCGGCAACAGGACGACAAGACGCGCCAGTACCTGCATCGCGGCATTGCCGCGCGCCAGTTCCAGCGGACTTTCGTGCTGGCTGACGGCATGGAGGTGATGGGCGCGGACTTGAAGAACGGCCTGCTTTCGATCGATCTGGTCCGCCCGGAACCGGAACGGGCCGCAAAATCGATCGCCATCAACGAACGCGACTGATGCAACCTCAGAGGTCTCGACGCAGTTGAGGTCATGAAGGAGTCGAGGGCCATGAAGAACGAGAACGAAACCGTGAGCAAAGAAACCGTGAACGTGGCGGCTGCGGCCATCACCCCCGAGGCGCTGGCGCGCCTGGGCGACGGCCGGATCGCTTACGTGACGCCGATCAGGTCGGAAGACGTCGCGGTGCTGTTTCCGCAGGCACCGCAGGTCGCGCCCGGCATGAAGCTGTTCGTGCTTCACGCCGCAGACGGCACGCCGATCATGCTGACCGACAGCCGCGAAGCGGCCCTCGCCAATGCCTGGAGCAACGAGCTCGAGACCGTGAGCGTGCACTGACCAGTCACGCGCCCGCCGCCGCGTCATGCGGCGGCGGGAGCCTTGTCGCGTTTCAATTTTTCCAGCGAAAAATCAGTTTCCGACCGGCGTCGGCGCCGCGAGCACCGCGTAGATTGCTTCGGCGTCGCGCGCATCGCGCAGCTTGTTGGCGAGTTCCGGCTCGCGCAGCATGCGCGCGATGCGCGCCAGCGCCTTGAGGTGGTCGGCGCCGGCCCCTTCCGGCGCCAGCAGCACGAACACCAGGTCGATCGGCTGGCCGTCGAGCGCCTCGAACTCGATCGGCCGGTCGAGCCGCGCGAACAGTCCGAAGATGCGCGTGAGCTTCGGCAGCTTGCCGTGTGGAATGGCGACGCCGTTGCCGATTGCGGTCGAGCCGAGTTTTTCGCGCTGCATCAGCACGTCGAAAATGTCCCGCTCCGGGCAATCGATCAGCGTGCTCGCTTTGGCCGCGATCTCTTGCAGCGCCTGCTTCTTGCCGTTGGCTTTCAATGACGGAAGGACCGCCTGAGGCGCAACGAGGTCGGTAAGCGTCATGAGATGGTCCGGCGATGACAGCGAAAAATCCCAGGCGCACGACGGCGGGCTCAATGGGCGGCGGACCATAGAAACCTGCCCACCCCCCGTCAATAGCCGCCGTTATCCCGGGCAGGCTCGCCCGCACCGGAGCCTCGGTGCTCAATTTTATACCGCGCGCGCCATTGACGGCAGCGTCTGCGGCGCGGCTTGATGCCGCCGGATCAAGCGGCCTAAAAACTGGACGGAATCGGCATGGCCGTCAGGGGGATTGGCAGACCGGCGCGATGGACCCTTCAGCCACCCTGAAAATCGCGATCGTCGATGAAAATCCAATCCGCGCCGCCATCCTGGAAGACGGCCTGCGCGAGGCCGGCTTTACCCAGGTCGTGCGCCTCGGGGAAACGACGCGCCTGCTCGCGCGCATCCACGCCGTCGATCCCGACGTCATCCTGATCGATTTGGAAAATCCCAACCGCGACGTGCTGGAGCAGATGTTCCAGGTCAGCCGCATCGTCAAGCGGCCGATCGCGATGTTCGTCGATTCGAGCGATTCCGCTTCCATCCAGGCGTCCGTTGATGCCGGCGTCTCCGCCTACATTGTCGATGGCCTGAAGAAGGAGCGCATCAAACACATCCTCGATCTGTGCATCTCGCGCTTCAACGCGTTCTCGCACCTGCAGGCGGAGCTTGACCGCGCCAAGACCGCGCTCGAAGATCGCAAGGTGATCGATCGGGCCAAGGGCATCCTGATGCGGGCGAAGGGTCTGTCCGAGGAAGAAGCCTATGCCCTGATGCGCAAGACCGCGATGAACGAGAACAAGAAGATTTCCGAGATCGCGCAGTCGGTCGTCACCGCCGCGGATTTGCTGAAATGAATCCGCGCCTGCGCATCGGCTTCATCCCGCTGTGCGACGCCGCCGCGCTGCTCATCGCCGTGGACAAGGGCTTCTGCGCGGAGGAAGGGCTCGATGTCGAGCTGGTGCGCGAAGTATCGTGGTCGAACGTGCGCGACAAGCTCAACATTGGCCTGTTCGACGCCGCGCACCTGCTGGCGCCCGTAGCCATCGCGTCGAGCCTCGGTCTCGGCCACGTCAGGGTGCCGATCATCGCCCCGTTCAACCTCGGCATCAACGGCAACGCCATCACCGTGTCGCCGGAGCTCTACCATGCGCTCGCCGTCGCGGCCGATGGCGACATCGCCGATCCGCTGGTGTCGGCTCGCGCGCTCGCCCGCGTCGTCGCCAAGCGCCGGACCGCTGGCGAGGAGCCGCTCACCTTCGGCATGACGTTTCCGTTCTCGACCCACAACTATCACCTGCGGTTCTGGATCGCGGCGGCCGGCGTCGATCCGGACGAGGACGTGCGCATGGTGGTGCTGCCGCCGCCTTACATGGTGGATTCGCTGGTCAACCGGCACGTGGACGGCTTCTGCGTCGGCGCGCCGTGGAATTCGGTCGCGGTCGATCTCGGCGTCGGCCACATCCTGCATTTCGTCTCCGACATTCTTGCGGTGGCCGCCGAGAAGGTGCTGGGCGTGCGGCGGGCCTGGGCGGACGAGAACCCCGAGACGCTGGCGAAGCTCCTCCGCGCGCACCGGCGCGCCGGCGACTACATCGAGGATATGGCTAACCGCGACGAGGTCTGCGCCCTGCTCACCGCGCCGCATCGCATCGACGTCACGGCGGAGGTGATGCGGCGCTGCCTCGACGGACGGCTCAAGGTCTCGCCGGACGGCGCGGTCCGCGTGAGCGAGCGCTACCTGCGCATCGGCCGCGACGGAGCCGCGCGGCCGGAGCCTGTGCATGCGGCGTGGCTCTACGCCCAGATGGTACGATGGCGGCAGGCGCCGCTGTCGGACAACCTGCTTGCGGCGGCCAAGGGTGTATTCCGTCCCGACCTCCACGATGCGGTTCTCGGCGCTTCGTCCGTGACGCCGGTTCCCGGCGACCCCGCCGACAAGGTCGGCGCTTTCACCGGGCCCGCTTTCGACGAGAACGACCTGAAGGGCTATCTCGCCGCATGGGCGCCTACCCGGCGATAGGGCAGGCGGGCAGGGCGCTTGTGCATTGCACAATTATCACGCAGAGCGGCGAAACTGCTCTTGGATGAAGCAGGGTTCAGAACTGCTCGATTTCTACGCACTCGTCTAAATAGCTGATATTCTTCATGAATTGGAATCGGCCTCGCTGGCACGCCGCTTGAATAGCAACAGGCGCGCGCCCAATGGCGGGCCGCACATCAAGCAACGCCGCTGTCGTTCGAGAGGAGCCCAAGGGGTGCCGCTCGAAGACCGCGGCTTTTTTATTTTTCGGCCACCGGCACAGGGAAGGGCCAGTTTATGACGACCGAGAACGCCAAGCGTCCGCGCCGCGTCAGCCGCCGGACATTCCTGAAAGCCTCCGCCGGCACCGCCGCGCTGCTGAGCGCCGTCCGCGTGGCGCTGCCCGGCGGCGCTTTCGCTCAGGGCGCCGGCCCCGAGGTGAAAGGCGCCAAGCTCGGCTTCATCGCGCTCACCGACGCTGCGCCGCTGTTCGTCGCCAAGGAGAAGGGCATCTTCGCCAAATACGGCATGCCCGACGTCGAGGTGCAGAAACAGGCGTCCTGGGGCGCGACCCGCGACAACCTCGTGCTTGGCGGCGCCGGCAATGGCATCGACGGCGCGCACATCCTGACGCCGATGCCCTATCTCATCAGCGCCGGCAAGGTGACGCAGAACAATGTGCCGACGCCGATGTACATCCTCGCCCGGCTCAACCTGAACGGCCAGTGCATCTCGGTCGCGAAAGACTATGCGAGTCTTAAGATCGGCACCGATACGGCGCCGCTGAAAGCCGCGTTCGAGGCCAAGAAAGCCGCCGGCAAATCGGTGAAGGCCGCCATGACCTTCCCCGGCGGCACCCACGATCTTTGGATCCGCTATTGGCTCGCCGCGGGCGGCATCGACCCGGACAAGGACATCGAGACCATCGTGGTGCCGCCGCCGCAGATGGTGGCGAACATGAAGGTCGGCACCATGGATGCGTTCTGCGTCTGCGAGCCCTGGAACCTTCAGCTCATCCACCAGCAGATCGGCTACACCGCGCTCACCACCGGCGAATTGTGGGACAAGCACCCCGAGAAGTCGTTCGGCCTGCGCGCGGATTTCGTGGACAAGAACCCGAACGCCGCGAAGGCGCTGCTGATGGCCGTGATGGAGGCGCAGCAGTGGTGCGAGAAGACAGAGAACAAGGAAGAGGCCGCGGCGATCTGCGCCAAGCGCCAGTGGATCAACTGTCCGGTCGAAGACGTCACCGACCGCATGAAGGGCAACTTCGACTACGGCATTCCCGGCAAGGTGGTCCAGCAGTCGCCGCACATCATGCGCTACTGGACCGATCAAGCGTCCTATCCGTTCCAGAGCCACGACCTATGGTTCATCACCGAGGATACCCGCTGGGGCAAGTATGAGCTCGGCTTCGACGCCAAGGCGCTGATCGCCAAGGTCAACCGCGAGGACCTGTGGCGGGAGGCGGCGAAGGAGCTCGGCGTCGCGGCGAGCGACATCCCGGCATCCACCTCGCGCGGCAAGGAGACGTTCTTCGACGGCAAGGTGTTCGATCCCGAGAACCCGTCGGCCTACCTCAAGAGCCTCACGATCAAGCGCGTCGAAGTCTGATGCAACGCGACGGAGATCACCGGCGATGAACATGACCGTGCTCGAGGCCGAACCGGCCCCGATCGCTCCGCTCTCCGAAGCCAAAGTCCTGACGCTGCCGCAGCCGAAGCGGGCCTGGCTGAAGGACGCCCTGCTGCCGTGGCTCGGCACCGCCGCGGCGCGTGTCGTGCCGCCGGCCGTCGTCGTTTGCGTCCTGCTGGCGGTGTGGGAAATCCTGTGCCGCCGGACCGGCGCGACGCTGCCGCCGCCGTCGCGGGTGTTCAAGGACACCTATGACCTGATCGTCGATCCGTTCTTCGACAACGGCGGCCTCGACAAGGGCCTGTTCTGGCATCTCTCGGCGTCGCTCCAGCGCGTCGCGCTCGGCTATGCGCTCGCCGCCGTCGCCGGCGTCGCCCTCGGCACGCTGGTCGGGCAGTCGGTGTGGGCCATGCGCGGGCTCGATCCGATCTTCCAGGTGCTCCGCACCGTGCCGCCTCTCGCCTGGCTGCCGCTGTCGCTCGCCGCGTTCCGCGACGGCGAGCCGTCGGCGATCTTCGTCATCTTCATCACCGCCGTCTGGCCGATCATCATCAACACCGCGGTCGGCATCCGCAACATCCCGCAGGATTATCGGAATGTCGCGGCCGTGCTTCGGCTCAACCCGGTCGAGTTCTTCGTCAAGATCATGGTGCCCTCGGCGGCGCCCTACATCTTCACGGGCCTGCGCATCGGCATCGGCCTGTCGTGGCTCGCCATCGTCGCGGCGGAAATGCTGATCGGCGGCGTCGGCATCGGCTTCTTCATCTGGGACGCGTGGAACTCCTCGCACATCTCGGAAATCATCCTCGCACTCGTCTACGTCGGCATCACCGGCTTCGTGCTCGACCGCGTCGTCGTGGCCCTCGCCGCCCTGGTGACGCGCGGCACCGCGGCCAACTGAGGGAGGACCGTCCGTGGCCTATCTGCAGATCGATCATGTCGACAAGACATTCCGGCGCGGCGCGGCCGAGACTCCCGTGCTCAAGGATATCACGCTCGGCGTCGAGCGCGGCGAATACGTCTCGATCATCGGCCATTCCGGCTGCGGGAAATCGACTCTGCTCAACATCGTCGCCGGGCTGACACCGGCGACGCTCGGCGGCGTCATCCTCGACAACCGCGAGGTTGACGAGCCGGGACCGGACCGCGCCGTCGTGTTTCAGAACCACAGCCTGCTGCCGTGGCTGACGGTCTATGACAACGTGAAGCTCGCCGTGGACAAGGTGTTCGCCGGCACCAAGTCCCGCGCCGAGCGCCACGCCTGGACGCTGCACAACCTCGACCTGGTGCAGATGACCCACGCCAGGGACAAGCGCCCGGCGGAAATCTCCGGCGGCATGAAGCAGCGCGTCGGCATCGCCCGCGCGCTTGCCATGGAGCCGAAGGTGCTGCTGCTCGACGAGCCGTTCGGCGCGCTCGACGCGCTGACCCGCGCACACCTGCAGGATTCGGTGATGGCCCTGCACCAGAAGCTCGGCAACACCGTGCTGATGATCACGCATGACGTGGACGAGGCGGTGCTGCTCTCCGACCGCATCGTGATGATGACCAACGGCCCGTCGGCCGAGATCGGCGAAATTCTCGACGTGCCGCTGCCGCGCCCGCGCAAGCGGCTCGAGCTCACCGCCAACGCAATGTACCTGAAATGCCGCCAGCGCGTGCTGGAGTTCCTTTACGAACGCCACCGCTACATCGAAGCCGCATGAGGGAGACGGTCATGACCCCGGAGCAGGTCGCTTTGGTCCAGCAGAGTTTCGGCAAAGTGGCGCCCATCGCCGATACGGCGGCGGGCCTGTTCTACAACCGCCTGTTCGAGATCGCGCCGGAGGTGAGGCCGCTGTTTCCGGCCGATCTCACCGAGCAGCGCAAGAAGCTGATGGCGACGCTCGCCGTCGTCGTCAACGGCCTCGCGAAGCTCGACGCCGTTCTGCCGGCGGCGAGCGCGCTCGCGCGGAAGCACGTCGGCTATGGCGTGACGGCCGCGCATTACGCGCCGGTCGGCGTCGCGCTGCTGTGGACGCTGGAGCAGGGGCTGGGTCCGGCATGGACGCCGGAGGTGAAGGCCGCCTGGACCGCGGCCTACGCCACGCTCTCGGGCTTCATGATCAGCGAGGCTTACGGCGCGCCCCAGGCGGCCGAGTGATTTGCCGCCGGCCCGCGGGGCCTGGCGGCCGAGTGCCCGCAAGGTTGCGGGAGGAATGTCCGCAACGGCGCGGAGACCGTATTCGATCCGGCGCAGCGATGCGTCTCCGACAACGCCGATGAACGACCATGACCATGGATTTCACACCGGAGCAGAAGCGCTACCTGGAAGGCTTCATGTCGGGCCTCCGGGCCGCGCGGGTCGGTCGCGCCGGCGACAACGGCGCGCCAGCCGAGCCGGCCGGTCCCGACGCCATCCACATCAAGGCCCAGGACGCCGTCATCGCCCGGGGCGGAAAGCTGTCGGACCCGGAAAAGTTCAAGCGCGAGCAGCACCCGTTCGATGCCTACGAGCGGCTGAAGGCACAGGCCGCCGCCAACGAGCCGCCCAAGCCGGCCGACAATTTCCGCTGGCGCTATTTCGGCCTGTTCTATGTCGCGCCGAACCAGACATCCTACATGTGCCGGCTGCGGATTCCGAACGGCATCCTCAAGCACTGGCAGATGGCCGGCCTTGCCGACGTCGCGGAGCGGTTCGGCGGCGGCTATTCCCACGCGACGACGCGCGCCAACCTGCAGATCCGCGAAATCGAGCCGAGGAACGCCGTCGAGGTGGTCGAGGCGGTCCAGGACCTCGGCCTCTGCTCGCGCGGCTCCGGCGCCGACAACATCCGCAACGTCACCGGCACGCCCACCGCCGGCATCGATCCGCGCGAGCTCATCGACACGCGGCCCTATGCACGTGCGTGGCACTACCACATCCTCAACGACCGCTCGCTCTACGGCCTGCCGCGCAAGTTCAACGTGGCGTTCGACGGCGCCGGCACCATTCCCGTGCTGGAGGACACCAACGACATCGGCTTTCAGGCGGTCGAGGTGCGCGACGGCTTCGGCGTGCCACCCGGCGTTTATTTCCGCCTCGCGCTCGGCGGCGTCACTGGCCACAAGGATTTCGCGCGCGACACCGGCGTCGTCGTCAGGCCCGCCGACGCGACCAAGGTCGCCGACGCCGTGGTCCGCGTCTTCATCGTCCACGGCGACCGCACCAACCGCAACAAGGCGCGGCTCAAATACGTCCTCGACAGTTTCGGCTTCGACACGTTCCTCGCCATGACCGAGGAGAAGCTCGGCGCGCCGCTTCTCCGCGTCCCGCCGGAAGCGGTCGCGCCGCGGCCGCCGTTCGACCGCACGGGCCATGTGGGCGTGCACCGGCAGAAGCAGGAGGGCCTGAACTGGATCGGCGTCGTGCTGCCGGTGGGCCGCATGACAGCCGGGCAGATGCACGGCTTGGCCAGGATCGCCGCCGACCTCGGCGACGGCGACCTGCGCCTCACCGTGTGGCAGAACCTGCTGATCTCCGGCGTGGCGGACGACAAGGTCGAAGCTGCCGAAGCAGCGATTGCGGCCCTCGGGCTCGCGACCCGGACCACCGCGTTCCGCGCCGGGCTCGTGGCCTGCACCGGCAACGTCGGCTGCCGCTTCGCGGCGTCCGATACCAAGCGCCACGCGGAAGACATCGCGCGCCGTTGCGAGGCGCGCTTCGGTCTCGACCAGCCGATCAACATTCACCTCACCGGCTGCCACCATTCCTGCGCGCAGCATTTCATCAGCGAGATCGGGCTCATCGGCGCGCGCGTGGCGATCAACGGCGAGGGCGACACGGTCGAGGGCTATCACGTCTTCGTCGGCGGCGGCTTCGGGCCCCATGCCGGCCTCGGCTACGAGGTGTTTCATGACGTGAAGGCGGAGGACGCGCCGCGCGTCGTGGAGCAGTTGATCCGCGCCTATCTCGCGCACCGCCGGCCCGGCGAGACGTTTCTCGCCTTCAGCCGGCGCCACGATGCCGAGACCTTGAGGTCGCTGCTCGTCGAGGAGGTCGCGGCATGAACCAGCCGATGGTCCCGCCGCCCGTCTCGCTGATCCCGGAGACCGCGCCGTTCACGCCGGAACAGCGCGCATGGCTCAACGGCTTCCTCGTCCGATTTGTCGATGGCGGCGTTGCCCGGGCGCTGACGCCCGCCCAGTCCGCGGCCCTGGTTTCCGCGGCGAGAGGGCCGCTCGACGACGGCGACGACGGTGAAGCGCCGTGGCACGACCAGACATTGCCCTTGGACGAACGCATGAGGCTCGCCGAGGGCCGTCCGCTGCGCCGGCGCATGATGGCGGCCATGGCGCAGCAGGACTGCGGCCAGTGCGGCTACAACTGCGCGGACTATTCCGACCTCATCGTCCAGCGCAAGGAGGAGCGGCTGAACCTGTGCGTGCCGGGCGGCAAGGAGACCGCCCGCATGCTGCGCAAGCTCTACGAGGAGATGGACGCGCCGGCCGCCGTTTCGGTTGTGCCGGCCGCGCCTGAGACCAAGGCGCCGGCCGCAGGCCCCTCGCGCGACAACCCGGCGCGGGCCGCGTTTCGCTCCCGCACGCGGCTCAACAAGCCGGGCTCCGAGAAGGAGACCTGGCATATCGAGATCGACCTTGCCGGCTCCGGCATCGACTACGCGGTGGGCGACGCTTTCGGACTGTACCCGCACAACGACCCGGCGCTGGTCGAAGCGGTCATGGCCGCGCTCGGCGCCGACCCCGACCACGCCGTCGGCGGGCGCCCCTTGCGCGACGTGCTGACGAGCGAGGTGTCGCTCGGGCCCGCGCCCGACACGCTGTTCCAGCTTTTCTCCTACGTCACCGGCGGCGATCGCCGGCAGAAGGCCAAGCAGCTCGCCGCCGGCGAGGACCCGGACGGCGATGCCGCGATCCTCGACGTGCTGGCGGCGCTGCATAAGTTCGCCGTCAGGATCGATCCCGAAGCGCTCGTGGAGGCGCTGGAGCCGCTGCAGCCGCGGCTCTATTCGATCTCGTCGTCGCCCAAGACCCACGACAACGCCGTCTCGCTGACCGTCGACGCCGTTCGCTACGCGGTCGGCCAGCGGACGCGGCTCGGCGTCGCCTCGACCTGGCTCGCGGAGCGGCTGAAGCCGGGCGAGACGATCCGCTGCTACACGCAGACATCGGACCATTTCCACCTGCCCGACGATCCCGACGCGCCGGTCATCATGATCGGTCCGGGCACCGGCGTCGCGCCGTTCCGCGCCTTCCTGCACGAGCGGATGGCGACCGGAGCCAAGGGCCGCAACTGGCTGTTCTTCGGCCATCAGCGCCGCGACACCGATTTCTTCTACGAGGACGAGCTCGTCGGCCTGAAGGCGAAGAACGTGCTGACCCGGCTGTCGCTCGCCTGGTCGCGCGACGGCGTGGAGAAGTTCTACGTGCAGGACCGCATGCGCCAGGTTGGCCGCGACCTGTGGGCATGGCTCGCGGAGGGCGCGCATGTCTATGTCTGCGGCGACGGCAAGCGCATGGCCAAGGACGTGGAGTGCGCGCTGGTGGACATCGTGGCGCAGCACGGCGTGCGCTCGGCCGAGGAGGCCGTCGCCTTCGTCGCCGCGCTCAAGAAGCAGCACCGCTATCACCAGGACGTTTACTAGAGCCACGCGATGAACGCCGGCCTCCCGCCGCCTCCGGCCGTCAGCACCACATGTCCCTATTGCGGCGTCGGCTGCGGCCTGCGCGTGACGGCCGGCGCCGGCGGCGTGACGGTTGCGGGCGATCCCGCGCATCCGGCGAACCTCGGCCGCATCTGCTCCAAGGGCGCCACGCTTGGCGAGACCGTGGACCTCGGCGGCCGGCTCCTCCATCCGCTCGTGCGCCAGGCGGACGGACGTTATGCGCGCGTGCCGCTGGCGGCGGCGCTCGACGGCGTGGCGGACGGGTTCAGGCGCATCGTGGAGCGCAACGGCCCGGACGCCGTGGCGTTCTATCTCTCCGGGCAGTTGCTGACCGAGGACTATTACGTCGCCAACAAGCTGATGAAGGGATTCATCGGCTCTGGCAACGTCGACACCAACTCGCGGCTGTGCATGTCGTCCTCGGTCGCCGGCCATCGCCGCGCCTTCGGCGCCGATACCGTGCCGGGCGTCTACAGCGATCTCGACGAGGCCGATCTCATCGTGCTGGTCGGCTCCAACGCCGCGTGGTGCCATCCGGTGCTGTTCCAGCGCATGGTGCGCAACCGGCAGGAGCGCGGCGCCAGGATCGTGGTCATCGACCCGCGCCGCACCGACACCTGCGAGGAGGCCGACCTTTTCCTGCCGCTCGCGCCGGGCAGCGACACCGCGCTGTTCTGCGGGCTCCTGTCGTTCCTCGCCGACAGCCTGGCGCTCGATTTCGGCTATATCGACGCGCATACGTCGGGCTTCGAGAACGCGCTGGCGGGGGCACGGGAGATCGCGCCCGACGTGGAGCGGACCGCGCAGGCCTGCGGGCTCGATGCCGCCGACGTGGCGCGTTTCTTCGACCTGTTCCGCGCCACCCCCAAGGTGGTCACCTGCTATTCGCAGGGCGTGAATCAGTCGGCGCAAGGCACCGACAAGGTCAACGCCATCATCAACTGCCATCTCGCCACCGGCCGCATCGGCCGGCCCGGCATGGGGCCGTTCTCGCTCACCGGCCAGCCCAATGCCATGGGCGGCCGCGAGGCCGGCGGCCTCGCCAACCAGCTTGCGGCGCACATGGTGTTCACGCCGCCGGACATCGACCGCGTGCGCCGCTTCTGGAATGCGCCGCGCATGGCCGAACGCGAGGGCCTCAAGGCGGTTGAGATGATCGAGGCGATCGCGCGCGGCGAGATCAAGGCGCTGTGGGTGATGGCGACCAATCCGGCCATGTCGCTGCCGGACGCGGACGCCGCGCGCGCCGCCTTGAGCAGGCTGGAGCTGTTCGTCGTCTCCGAGAACGTCGAGTCGAACGACACGCTCGACGCCGGCGCGCATGTCCTGCTGCCCGCCGCCGCCTGGGGCGAGAAGGACGGCACCGTCACCAATTCGGAGCGGCGCATCTCGCGCCAGCGCGCGTTCCTGCCGCTGCCCGGCGAGGCGAAGCCCGACTGGTGGCTCGTCAGCGCGGTGGCGCGGCGCATGGGCTTCGCCGATGCCTTCGCCTATCGCTCAGCGGCCGACGTGTTCCGCGAGCACGCGGCCCTGTCGGCGTTCGAGAACGGCGGCGCGCGCGACTTCGACATCGGCGGCCTCGCCGTGATCTCCGATGTGCAGTTCGAGGCGCTGGCGCCGGTGCAGTGGCCGCTGCGCGTGGCGGAGGCGGCGGGCGATGGCGACAGACGCTTCTTCGCCGCCGGCGGCTTCTTCACGCCCGACGGCAAGGCCCGCTTCGTCGCGCCGGAGCCGCCCGCGCTCGCGGAGGCGACGTCGGAGGCCTTCCCGCTGCGCCTCAACACCGGCCGAGTGCGCGACCAGTGGCACTCGATGACGCGCACCGGCAAGAGCGCGCGGCTCGCGGCGCATCGCGCCGAGCCGTTCGTCGAGGTCCACCCTGACGATGCGGCCGCCGCGGGCCTCGCCGACGGCGGCTTCGCCCGCGTCGCCACCGCCTACGGCGCCTGCGTGCTCAAGGTGATCGTCAGCGAGGGCCAGCGGCGCGGCTCGCTGTTCGCGCCCATCCACTGGAGCGACGCGACCGCGTCCTGCGCGCGCGTCGGCGCGCTGGTCGCGCCGCGTACCGATCCGTTTTCCGGCCAGCCCGAGGCGAAGGCGACGCCGGCGGCGATCGCTCCGGTCGCGCTGCCGTTCCGCGGCTTCGTCCGTGCGCGTCGCCCGCTCGCCTTGCCCCAAGGCACCTGGTGGGTGCGTGTCGCGACGTCCGACGGCGACACGCTCCGCCTCGCCAGCGACCGCGACGCGCTGTTCTGGCACGAGTTCGCCCACCATGCGCTGGGCGGCGACGGCCGGATCGTCGAGTTGGTCGAGGCGGGGCTCTACCGTGCGCTGGTCTTCGTCGACGGCGCGTTCGAGGCGGCGCTGTCGATCGGGCCTGGCGACGCCGCGCTGCGCTGGGACGCGCTCGAAACGCTCATCGCCGCCGGGCCGCCGCCGGACAGTCTGCCGCTGCCTGTGGCTGCCGCCGGTCTCCCGGCCGACACCGGCGCGGCGGTCTGCGCCTGCTTCGGCGTCGGCGAGGACGACATCCGCCAGGCGCTGCGCGCCGGCCGCGCGGCGAGCGCCGCCGACATCGGCCGGCTCACGCGCGCGGGCACCAACTGCGGCTCGTGCCTGCCCGAGATCAAGCGCCTGGTGGCCCGCAACTGTCCCCGGGCGCCGGTATAAAGCCGCTGGCGGGTGGCCCTAAGTTAAAACAAGAATGTCCATTGGCGGGCGATGGCGACAATAACATCATTATTTCGCGGGCTTTATTGCACTTTTGCGAAATAAAATTCTACCATCGCGCCATTCGTCTTCTCACCGGGTTCAGACGCCATGGCCAATACGACCACCGCCACCGACTGGTCGGCCGCGCAGCGCCGCGCCGACAACGTCGAGATTTCCCCGCATCTCAGCGAAGACTGGCTGTCCGTCATCATCGGGCTTGCGATCTTCGTCCTGGCGCTGATCGGCGTCGCCGGCACGGACCTCCTCGGCTGGGTGGTTTCGACCTCGGTCTGGAGCGACCTTTCGACGGCGCTCGGCACCACGTCCAAAGCCTATGCCTCGCTCGGCGGCTTCGGCGCGCTTGTCGCGACCTACGTAGCGTTCCTGGTCGTGCTCAGCCTGGCCGCCGCCGCGCTCAAGAGCGACCTGAAGACGTTCGCGCTCGCCTTCACCGCCGTGTTCTGGATCGCCTATGCGAGCTGGATCGTCGGCAGCAACGCCCATTTCGCCGCGGTGACGCCCGCGGAGCTGCAGAAGTTCGGCGTGTCCTGGTCGCTGAAGCTCACCAACGAGGGCGGTTACATCGTCGCGCTCATCGTCGGCCTCGTCATCGCCAATTTCCTGCCGCGGGTGGCCGAGACCATCAAGGAGGCGATCCGGCCGGAGCTCTACATCAAGATCGCCATCGTCCTCCTCGGCGGCGTGTTCGCGGTCACGGCCGCAGGCAAGCTCGGCTTCGCCACGTCGCTGCTGCTGCGCGGCATTGCGGCGATCGTCGAGGCCTATCTGATCTACTGGGCCGTCGTCTATTTCATCGCCCGCAAGTGGTTCGGCTTCAATCGCGAGTTCGCCGCGCCGCTCGCGTCGGGCATCTCGATCTGCGGCGTGGCCGCCTCGATCGCTGTGGGCGGCGCCATCCGCGCGCGCCCGTTCATCCCGGTGCTGGTGTCCTCGCTGGTCGTCATTTTCGCGGTGGTGGAGGTGCTGATCCTGCCGTTCCTGGCGCAGACCTTCCTGGCCCACGAGCCGCTGGTGGCAGGCGCCTGGATCGGCCTCGCGGTCAAGACCGACGGCGCGGCCGTCGCCGGCGGCGGCATCACCGAGGCCTTGATCCTCGCCAAGAACGCCGCCGAGGGCGTCAAGTACCAGCCGGGCTGGATTCTCGGCACCACGACGACGATCAAGGTGTTCATCGACATCTTCATCGGCATCTGGGCCTTCATCCTCAGCTACATCTGGACCAACCACATCAACAAGTCGGAGACCGACAAGGCCAAGGCTTCGGAGATCTGGCAGCGGTTCCCGAAGTTCGTGATCGGCTTCATCGTCACCTTCGTCGTCGGTCTGCTGCTCGCCCTGGCGACGCCTGCCGATATTGCGTCCAAGGTGCCGGCGGCGATCGGCGAGACCAACGTGTTCCGGGTGACCTTCTTCATCCTGACGTTCTTCTCGATCGGCGTGCTCTCGAATTTCAAAAAGCTGTGGCAGGAGGGCTTCGGCAAGCTCGCCGCGGTCTATGTGGTCAGCCTGTTCGGCTTCGTGATCTGGGTCGGGCTTCTCATCTCCTGGCTGTTCTTCGCGGGCGTGAAGCCGCCGCTCGCCGCCTAACCGGAAAGGACGCAGTCATGTCGCAACCGACTCTCAAGGACGAACTCGACAACGCGGAATACGAGCCGCTGCTGCCGGTCGAGAAGAAGCTGATCGGCTGGAGCCTCGGCATCGGCATCGTGCTGCTGATCGTGCTGGCGTTCATCAACAAGCTGTTCCCGGTCGCGCTGTGACCGGGAATGGCCCCGGCCTTGCTTGCGGCAAGGCGAGGGGCCGACTAGATCGAAGCGATGACCGAGACCCGCAAGCCCGCTGAAGCCCGGCCGCCGCGCATGGAAGACCTGGCGCGGTTGCCGGTATTCTTTGCTCTTTCCGGCAAGCGGGTGGTGGTCGCGGGCGGCCGGCCGGCGGCGGCCTGGAAGGCCGAGCTGCTGTCGGCCGCCGGGGCGACCGTGGACGTGGTCGCACCCGCGCTTTCGACCGAAATGCGCGAGATCGCGGCCGACGCCCCTAACGGCCCGATCCATCTCGCCGAACGCGGCTGGACGCCGGCCGATCTCGCCGGCGCGGCCATGGCCATCGGGGACTTTGCCGACGACGCCGAGGCCTCCCGCTTCGCCGCGGCGGCGCGCGCCGCCGGCGTTCCCGTCAACGTCATCGACAAGCCGGCTTTCTGCGACTTCGCCTTCGGCGCGATCGTCAACCGCTCGCCGCTGGTCATCGGCATCTCGACCGACGGCGCGGCGCCGGTGTTCGGG
>Ga0180221_1000477_pt1 | contig 35486 bp, 36 predicted proteins | sample eDN5th37CKraftMG_FD_151339 | JGI IMG/M metagenome (GOLD analysis project Ga0180221, IMG submission 151339) | Enriched Miracle-Growth compost microbial communities from Emeryville, California, USA - eDNA 5th pass 37_C Kraft MG (version 2) (version 2) ...
CCGGCGGCGAGCCGGCCGACGTCCTCAAGCTGCCGCAGGTGCGGCAGCTATACTTTGGCGAGGCGGTGGTCGATGCTGCTTGAGGTGACCGACATGTCCGTCTCCTACGATCGCGTCGCGGCGGTGCGCCACCTGTCGTTCTCGGCGGACTTCGGCTGCTCGCTGGCCTTGCTGGGGGCGAATGGGGCGGGCAAGACCTCCGCGGTCGAGGCGATCGCCGGCCTGCTGCCGAAAAGCGGCGGCCAGGTGCGGTTCGACGGCCGCGATATGACCCGCGCGCCGGCCGACGCGATCGCCCGCGCCGGACTGGCGCTGGTGCCCCAGTGGCGCGACCTGTTCCCGACGTTCACGGTCGAGGCGACGCTGCAGGCCGCGCTGCGCAGCGGACGCGAGCGGGGCCGCCGGCATCTCGACGACATCTACGACCTGTTTCCGCGGCTGCGCGAACGTCGGCACCAGATCGCCGGCACGCTTTCGGGCGGCGAGCAGCAGATGCTGGCCATCGGCCGGGCGCTGGCCACCGAGCCGCTGCTGCTTGTTCTCGACGAGCCGACCGCCGGGCTCGCCGTCGGCATCGTCAGGGACCTGATGCGCGCCCTGGCCCGGATCGCCGACCGCGGCACGCCGATCGTCCTGGTCGAGCAAAACATCGAGATGGCCGCGGCCCTGGCCACCGAATGCGTGGTCCTGGCGGCCGGGGAAACGGTATGGCGCGGCCCCATGCAGACGGCCGGGCGCTCCGAACAGGTGCGCCAGCTCTATTTCGGTACAAGCGAGGTGACCCCGTGACCGCAAACACACCGTCGTGGAACGACATCTCTTCCGAGTGGGCCTTCCAGCGGACCAACCGGCGGCGGCTGCTGGGTGAAATGCTCGGCCGCAACGCAGTCAACTTCCCGGACAAGGTCGCGCTGCACGACATCGCCAGCGGCGTCACGCTGACCTACGGCGAGCTGGAGCGCCGCACCAACAGGATGGCGCATGGGCTCATCAGGCGGGGTCTCAAAATCGGCGACCGCTTCTGCATCCTCGGCCGCAACTACATCGACACGCTCGTGCTTTATCTCGCGTGCTGCAAGGCCGGCGCCATCGCGGTGCCGCTGAACTACTACTCGGTCGCCGACGAGCTGCGCTACATCGTCGAGGATTGCCGGCCGGCGATGGCGGCCGTATCGACCGAGCTGATCGACAAGGTCGACCGCAGCGTTTTCGACGGGATCGACCTTTTGTCGATGACGCCGGACGGCAGGGGCGGCGATGTCGCCGCGCTGGCCGAAACGAAAGAGGACACGACGCCGGACGTCGACATCGACGGCCGGATGCCCGCATTCATCCTCTACACCGGCGGCACCACCGGCCGCCCGAAAGGCGTCGTGCTGTCCCAGGCCAATTATCTCGCCATGGCGCAGGACACCATCCAGGTGCTGGCGCCGCAATCGGTCAGCCGCGACGACAGCTGGCTCATCCTCGGGCCGCTTTATCACGGCGCGGCCCTGGCCTACTCGCTGATCGGATTCCAATACGGCCAGACCGTCCACCTGATGCGCGAATACAACGCCGAGGTGGCGCTCGACTCGCTCGCCAAGGGCTACGGAACCATCACATGGTTCATTCCCACCGTGAGCCGCCGGACGGTCGATTTCGTCGCGGACCGGAAGATTCCGCTGGAGAGCCTGGAGACGCTGCGCCTCATCATCTCCGCCGGCGCGCCCCTGAGCCTCGAGTTGCGGCAGGAGCTCAAGCGGACCTTCCGCAAGGCGGAAGTGATCGACATCGTCGGCCAGACCGAGATGACCTCGACGATCATCGTCCACGCCGAGCCGAAGAACATCGCGCGCAGCCCCACCTCGGTCGGGCTGCCGGCCCCCAGCGTGATGGTGGCGCTGCTCGACGAGCAGAACCGGCCGGTGGCGCCGGGGGAGGTGGGCGAGCTGTGCTACCGGGGCGAGACCTTGATGCTGGGCTATTGGAACAAGCCTGAATTGACCGCGGAGGCCATGGCCGGCGGCTGGTTTCATTCCGGCGATCTTGCCCGCCGCGACGCGAGCGGACTGATCTTCATCGCCGGGCGCAAGAAGGAGCTCATCAAATCGGGCGGCGAGAACGTCATCCCCAACGAGGTCGAAGACATCCTGAAGAGCGTGCCGGGCGTCGGCGACGCCTGCGTGCTCGGCGTGCCGGACAAGCTCTGGGGCGAGCGCATTCACGCGGTTCTCGCGGTCGGCGCCGGCGCGGCGGAGGCGGAGGCCCTGCGCGCCGCCGCGGAAAAGGAGTGCCGCGCGCGGCTGTCGCGCTTCAAGGTCCCGAAGACCTGGACCGTGCTCGCCGCCTTGCCTGCCAACGCGGTCGGCAAATGCGACAAGGCCAAGCTGCGCGCCATGATCGGCGACGGCACCGGGCCTCTGGACCTGCGCGGGGAGACGGCGCCGTGACGCGCAAGCCCGCACCGCCACGCAGGGCTGCCAGCCAAAACGATTTGTGAGATAAATGATTGAGACAATAAATTACTGTGATACGATGACCCGGTGGCGACCTCCGCTACGGCGGTGCTGGAGGACTGTATGACGATCAAGATCACGGGTTTCGAGCACGTCTCCTGGGCCGCGGCCGAAGTCGAGCCTGCCGCGCGCATTCTCGGCCTGTTCGGCATCGAGCCGACCGGCTACGAGGAAATCCACGAGCAGGCTGTGACCTCGAACTATTTCGAGGAGCCGAACAGCGGCGTGCGCTTCGAGATCATCAGGCCCTGGGGCGAGGGCTCCCATCTGCACCGCTTTCTCAAGACGCGCGGCGCCGGCCTGCATCACATCTGTTTCCAGGTCGAGGACCTGGACAACGCCTGCGCGCAGATCAAGGCGGCCGGCGGCGAGCTGGTCGGCGAAACCTTCGAGGACTCGCGCGGACGTCACGCCTTCATTCATCCGAGGAGCACGGGCGGCGTTCTCATCGGCATGATCGAGCTGCGCCCGGAATTCAAGAACACCAAGGGATAACGATCGACATGGCGACAACGGCCAAGAAGCTCATCGTCCTGACCTGCGGCCACACCACGCTCGACCTCGAGCTGGTCGTGACCGGGCACAACAATCCGTCGCTGGTGCGGCACCTGATGCCGTGCTGCCACACGCCGGGCGCCGACGGGAAAATATCGCATCCGATCTACGCCTATATCGTCGAGCACGACGGCGGCCGCATGATGGTCGACACCGGCATGAGCGACAGCTTCAACAAGGATTGGAAGAACAACTTCTACCGCGAGCAGATGGTCTACGACCCGGGGCCGGACGGGCTGTTCACGCAGCGCCTCGCGCAGATGGACCTCAAGCCCGCCGACTTTTCCGACCTGGTCATCTCCCATCTGCACACCGACCACGCCGGAAACCTGCCGCTGTTCGCCAAGAACCCGGGCACGCGCATCCTGGTCCACGAAGACGAGCTGCGCGGCTGTGTCAACGAGAAGGGCGGGCTGTTGCGCGACGACCTGCTGACCGTGTGGGGCGTCACCAGCCCGCAGGGCTTCACCCGCAAGGACTTCGCCTGCCTGCTGCCCAGCCGGGCCACCACCGTGTTCGGCGACCAGGAAATCTATCGCGGCATCTGGACGGTATCGCTGCCCGGCCACACCTGGGGCACCATGGGCGTGGCGCTCGATCTGCCGCATTCCGGATGGGTGCTCCTCGCGTCGGACCACATCTATCTGTCGTCGTCCTACGGCGATCCCTTCAACGTCAGCATCCTCAATCAGGATCCGCGCCGGTGGGCGCATTCCGCCTTGAAGGTGAGGCGGCTGGTCGAGAAATACGAGATGCGGGTGCTGCCGGGACACGACAGCAAGACCATCGTGCCGGACAAGACGGCGGAGGCCGGCTTCAGATACGACGACGTCCAGCAATCCTACGACTGAGGCAATTTGGCCGTCGCGGCGGCCGCCTGTTGGCAGGGCAAATGATTGACACCCAAAAGTGGTGATGAAATGCTTGGTTCACACTCTCACCGGGGATTGGCAGGATGACGAGAATCGAGCGGCCCATCGCGACGTTCGAGAGCATGCGCGATTATCTCGACCTGGTTCGCGGCAAGGGCCTCGTGCACGACATCGCGGACGCGGACTGGGAGCTGGAGATCGGCTCGATCACCGAGGTCGTCGCCTTCTCGAAAAGTCCTCGCGCCCTCGTCTTCGACCGCATCAAGGGATACCAGCCGGGCTTTCGCGTCGCGACCAACCTGTTCGTGTCGCCGCAGCTGCAGGCGATCGCGCTCGGGTTGCCGGACGACATTCCCGTGGTGCGGATGGTCCAGCATTGGCGGCAGAAGTCGCAGGGCTTCAAGCCCATCCCGCCCCGCGTGGTGAAGGACGGGCCGGTCCGCGAGAACATCGACCGCGGTAACGACATCAACCTGCTGAAATTTCCCGTGCCGCGTTTCCACGAATACGACGGCGGCCGCTTTTTCGGCACCGGCGATCTCGTCATCACGCGGGACCCGGAGGAGGGCTGGGTCAACCTCGGCGTCTATCGCTGCCAGGTGCATGACGAGAGAACGCTCGGTCTGCTGATCCAGCCGGCCCACCACGGGCAAATCCAGATGGAGAAATACTGGAGGCGCGGCGAGGACGCTCCCGTCGTCGTGACCGCGGGCCAGTGTCCGCACACCTACGCCTCGGCGTGCCTGCCGCTCGGGTGGGGCAAGTCCGAGTACGACATGGCCGGTGCCTTCCGCAACGCGCCGATCGACGTGATCATCGAGCCGCGCACGCAGCTCCCGATCCCCGCCACCGCCGAGATCGCGGTGATCGGCCGGGTGCCGCCGCCGGACAAGGAGATGCGGCAGGAGGGGCCGTTCGGCGAATGCGTCGGCTACTACGCGCACACCGGGCCGGCCACCGTGATCCACGTCGACGAGGTCTGGTACCGCAACGATCCGATCATGTACGGCGCGCCGCCGATGCACGGCTCGGCCATGCGCCACGCGCTCGGCGGCGAGATCATGACCAGCGCGCTGATCTGGGACAGCCTGGACCGCGAGGTGCCGGGCGTCGTCGGGGTCTATCCGCTCGCCCAGCATTGCCAGATGGGCTCGTCCATCGTCGCCATCTCCATCGAGCAGAAATATCCGGGCCACGCCAAGCATGCCGCGCTTGCGGCGCTGGCCTCGCACGGCGCGATTTTCATGAACCGCGCCATCATCGTGGTGGACGAGGATGTCGATCCGTCGAGCATGGACGAGGTGATCTTCGCGTTCACGACGCGCTGCAATCCCAGCGAGGATGTCCAGATCATCGACGGCCTGCCGGGCATCTCCCTCGACGCGCGCATTCCGCCGGATCGCCGCGCCGTCGGCGACATCCGCGGATCGTCGATCGTCATCGACGCATGCCGCCCGTTTGCGTGGCGGTCGCAGTTCCCGAAGGTCAACGCCATCAGCCGCGAGTTGGCGGAACAGACACTGGCGAAGTGGGGAAAGCAGCTCGGACTGTGATCCCTCCCGCTGCCGCTCCGCCGGCACGGGCAGGATTTCCGCGTGGGGGAAGGATGATACGATGAGTTTTGTTGGACCGAAGCATTATGGGGGCGATGGCCGCTCCTCCGATCTCGTTTCGCGGCGGCATGTTCTCGCCGGCGCCGCCTCGCTCGCCGCGCTGGCGGCGGCATCCGGGCCGGCCCGTGCGGCCGGCGAGGGCCTCACCAAGGTGACCGTGCTTTTTCCGCGGCTCGCGCCGGGATCGGATTTCTCCTTCCTGTGGGCCGCGAAGGCGCTCGGATATTTCGCGCAGGAGGGGCTCGACATCGTCGTGCAGCCCACCGGCGGCTCGCCCGAGGTGGCGCGCCTGCTCGCGGCGGGCCAGGGGGACGTCGGCCTGCCGGGCGCCGAGGCGACGATCATCGCCGTGGCCAAGGGTCTGCCGGTCAAGGACGTGTTCTGCGTCCAGCAGCGGATGATCTACAACGTCGGCGTGCCGGAAGACAGCAGCATCCGCACGATCGCCGATCTCAAGGGAAAGCGCATCGGGGTGCAGAGCCTGACGGCGTCGCCCGTCTTCGTCGCCAAGGCCCTGCTGAAGAAGGCGGGACTCGATCCGGACCACGACGTCAGCTTCCTGCCGATCGGCGTCGGCGCGCAGGCGGTGGCGGCCGTGAAGGCGCAGCAGGTCGACGCGGTCTCGTTTCACGACACGCAGTTTCTTCTGTTCAAGTTCGCCGGGGTGCCGTTCCGCCAGTTCGAGACGCCGGATTTCGACCGCTACTTCACCGCCGGCATTGCCGTGAACGCCAACACCGTCAACGAACGCCCCAAGATGATCGTCGGCTTCGGCCGCGCCATCGCCAAGGGCCTCGCCTATTCGTTCGCCAACCCGCAGGCGTCGATCACGGCGATGTACGAGGTGCTCGGCAAGAGCCGCAACGATCCCGCCCAGGATCTGGCGATCCTCCAGCAGCGGCTGTCCTTTGAAAAGCCGCCGCCCGAGGCTCACGGCCAATGGGGATGGAACACGGCCGAACGCTACGGGGAATTCGCCGACTTCCTGCAAAGCGTGGGCGTCGTCAACAAGAAGGTGGCCGGGGCGGACGTGTTCGACGGCCGTTTCCTCGACGAGATGAATGCGTTCGACGTCAAGGCCATAGAACGGAGCGCCGCGCAGGCCGGCTCGGCAAAATGATCAGCCTGCGCGATGTCGTGAAGGAATTTGCCGGATCGAAGCGGTCGATCCGGGCGCTCGACGGAATATCGTTCGACGTCAAGCGGCAGGAATTCCTCTCGATCATCGGCCCCTCGGGCTGCGGCAAGACGACCCTGCTGCGGATCGTGGCCGGCACCGTTCCCGCCACGTCGGGCGCCGTGTTCATCGACGACCGGCGCATCACCGGGCCGTCGGACAAGATCGGCATGGTGTTCCAGTCGCCGGTCCTGCTGCCGTGGCGCACGGTGCTCGAAAACGTCTTCCTGCCGGCGGACGTGCGCCAGGCCGCGCGGACGCAGTATCGGGAGCGCGCGCGCCAGATGCTGGCCACCGCCGGGCTCGGCGGGTTCGAGTCCGAGTATCCCTGGCAGCTCTCGGGCGGCATGCAGCAGCGGGCGGCGATTTGCCGGGCGCTGGTCTACGAGCCGCCCGTGCTCCTCCTCGACGAGCCGTTCGGCGCGCTCGACGCCATGACGCGCGAGGTGATGAACGCCGAGCTGATGCGGCTCTGCGACCTGAGCCGCCCGGCCGTCATCCTGATCACGCACAGCATTCCCGAGGCCGTATTTCTTTCCGACCGCGTTCTGGTCATGTCGGGGCGCCCGGGTCGCGTCGTCGGCGACATCCCGATCACCCTGCGCCGCCCGCGCACCATCGACATCATGGGAACGGCGGAGTTCGCCGCATTGACCCATGAAATCCGAACCCTGCTGGTGCACCACCATGGACTCCAGACAAACTGACGTGTCCGCGCCCGCGACCGTTTCGGAACGGGCCGTCCGCATGCCGATGGCGTTGCTCGCCGCGCGGTCGACGCGCCGGCTGATGCTGCCGTTCGTTGCGCTTGCCGTCACCATCGTGTTCTGGGAGGCGCTGGTCCGCATCGAGGGGATTCCCGCCTATATCCTCCCGCCGCCGTCGGACATCTGGCAGTCGTTTTGGCAGGACCTCCGCTCCCCCTGGATGTGGTGGAGCCTGTTCGTGACCGCCGGCGAGACGCTGCTGGGGTTCGCGCTCGGCGTGCTTCTCGGGTTCGTGCTCGGGCTGCTGATCGCGCAATTTCCGGTGGTCGAGGATGCGATCTATCCCATCGTCGTCGCGTTCCAGGCCATGCCGAAGGTCGCGGTCGCGCCGCTGCTGCTGATCTGGCTGGGGTTCGGCATCGGCTCCAAGGTGGCGATCGCGGCCCTGCTGGCGTTCTTTCCGCTGCTGGTGAACACCGTGCTGGGCTTGCGCTCCAGCGATCCCCAGCAGGAGGAGCTGATGCGGTCGCTGTCCGCGAAGGGCTGGCAGATATTCACCATGGTGCGCTTCTTCAACGCGCTGCCGTCGATCTTCGCGGGCATCGAGGTGGCCATGGTCATGAGCGTGATCGGCGCCATCGTGGGCGAGTTCGTCGGAGCCCGCGTCGGCCTCGGCTACATGATCCAGCAGCGCAATGCCGACACCGACGTCGCCGGGATTTTCTCGGTGCTGTTTATCCTGGGACTGTTCGGCGCGGTGATGACCTACGCCGTCAAGATCATCGCGCGCAGGGTGGTGTTCTGGCAGCAGATGTGAGCGGGAACGAGCGCGGCCGGTTCAGCCGGCCGCGGCGATCTTGTCCTGGGTCCTGGTCTCGAAGTCGTGGGCGTCGTGGCGCTCGTGCAGCTGGCTCGACGGCTCTCCGGTGATGCGGTTGACCATGCGACCGCGCCGGACGGCCGGCCGCGCGAGCAGGGCGTCCGCCCAGCGCTGCACGTTCTTGTAGTCCTGCACGCTCAGGAACTCCGCCGCGCCGTAGAGCCAGCCCTTCGCGAGCCCGCCGTACCACGGGAAGATGGCCATGTCGGCGATGGTGTAGTCGTTGCCCGCGACGTACTCGCTTTCCGCGAGGCGGCGGTCCAGAACGTCGAGCTGGCGCTTCACCTCCATGGCGAAGCGGTCGATGGCATATTCGATCTTCGTCGGTGCATAGGCATAGAAGTGGCCGAAGCCGCCGCCGAGATAAGGCGCGCTTCCCACCTGCCAGAACAGCCATGACAGGCATTCGGCGCGCGCGCCGCGCTCCGCCGGCAGGAAGGCGCCGAATTTTTCGGCGAGATACACGAGGATCGCGCCGGACTCGAACACGCGGATCGGCGTCGGGCCGCTGCGGTCCATCAGGGCCGGGATCTTGGAATTGGGATTCACCGCGACGAAGCCGCTGCCGAACTGCTCGCCTTCTCCGATCCTGATGAGCCAGGCGTCGTATTCCGCGCCGCTGTGTCCGAGCGCCAGCAGTTCCTCCAGCATGATCGTGACCTTCACGCCGTTGGGCGTGCCGAGCGAGTAGAGCTGGAGCGGATGGCGGCCGACCGGCAGCTCCTTCTCGTGGGTCGGCCCGGCGATCGGACGGTTGATGGCCGCGAACCGGCCGCCGCTGTCCTTGTTCCAGGTCCAGACCTTGGGCGGCGTGTAGTCGGACGATTCGGCCATTGTTCGCTCTCCAGGGGCGCACCGCGGCACATGGGATCATGCGCCCGCGGACGGCACCCTGGAATATGCGGGCTTGGTCTGCCGTTGCAAGACATCGCCATGCGGCGCGCATGACGGTCCTGCAACGGCTGGCGCAGACGGACCGACGCGCAGCCGCCGCACCGCCGCGTCAGGCGACGTCGACGAGCACGATTTCCGAGTCCTTCAGCGCCTTGATGGCGAGCGTCTCGGTGTCGCTGATCGCCGCGCCGTCGCGGGCGTTCACCACCGCGCCCTCGATCTCGACCGCGCCGCTCGCGGGCACGAGATAGGCGCGCCGTCCGGCGCCGAGCCGGTAGTCGCAGCGCTCGCCGGCCTTCAGCGTCGCGCCGAGAACGCGGGCCGGCGTGCGGATCGGCAGCGCGTCGGCGTCCTCGGGAAAGCCGGAGGCGAGGGCGACGAGCCGGCCGGCCCGGCCGCCCTTGGGGAAGGGCCGCGAGCCCCATTGCGGCTCGCCGCCGCGCGCCGAGGGCAGGATCCAGATCTGGAAGATCTGCGTCACGTCCGGCTCGAGGTTGAACTCGGCGTGGCGGATGCCCGTGCCCGCGGACATCACCTGCACGTCGCCGGCCTCGGTGCGGCCGTGGTTGCCGAGATTGTCGGCGTGGGTGATGGCGCCCTTCCGCACGTAGGTGATGATCTCCATGTCGCGGTGCGGGTGGGGCGGGAAGCCTTCCTGCGGCGCGATGGTGTCGTCGTTCCAGACGCGCAGCGCGCCCCAGCCCATCCGGTCCGGGTCGTGATAGTCGGCGAACGAGAAATGATGCTTGGCCTGAAGCCAGCCGTGGTCCGCTCCGCCGAGCGTCGCATAGGGCCTGATGTCGATCATTGTCACACCTGGGGTTGCTGTTGACCTGGGCGACATATGGCCCGGCATCTGATATGAATATGGAAATGATCGAAATTCATCTATTCTGGATTTTTCATGCAGAAGCTTCCCGACCTTGAAGCCTGGGCGATTTTCGCCCGGGTGGCCGAAACCGGCTCCTTTGCGCGCGCGGCCGAAAGCCTCGGCCTGTCGCAGCCCACGGTGTCCAAGGCCGTCGGCCGGCTGGAGCGGCGGCTCGGCACCACGCTCCTCCATCGCACCTCGCGGCACCTGTCGCTGACGCAGAGCGGCGAGGCGGCGCGGGACCGCGCCGCGCGCATCCTCGCGGAGGGCGAGGCGGCGGAAGCCGAGGCCTCGGCCCAGGCGGTCGCCCCGCGCGGGCTCGTCCGGGCCGCCGCGCCGATGTCGTTCGGCGTGACCTATCTCGCGCCGCTGCTGCCGGCCTTCCTCGCCCGCTATCCGCAGGTCGACGTCGAGCTCAGCCTGAGCGACCAGATCGTCGACCTGGTCGCGGGCGGCTTCGACCTCGCGCTGCGGATCGCCGCGCTGACGAGCTCGTCGCTGCGCGCGCGCCGGTTGTGCCGGGTGCGCCGGCCGCTGGTCGCCGCGCCGGCCTATCTCGAGCGCCACGGATACCCGCGGCATCCGCGCGATCTCGAGCGCCACACCTGCCTCGTCTACACCAATGTGCCGTCGCCCGAACTCTGGCGCTTCCACCACGCCACCGAAGGCGAAGCCACGGTGCCGGTGCGCGGCCGGCTGAAGATCAACAATGCCGACGCGCTGACGCCCGCGCTGCTCGGCGGGCAGGGCCTCGCGCTGCAGCCCGAATTCCTGGTGTGGGACGATCTCGCGGCGGGCCGGCTGGTGGAGGCGATGCCGGAATGGCAGTTCGCCGAGATCGCGATCAATCTCGTCACGCCGCCGGGCGCGCTGCGGCCTGCGCGCGTGACCGTGCTGCTCGACTATCTGTCCGGGACCCTCGCGGAGGCGCCGTGGGCGCGATAGCGCGCCGATGCGGCGTCCGACGCACCGGCGTCCGACAATACGTCGAATGCCCCATGGCGAGGCGCTTTCGGCCTGCTTTTTGCTCGCTGAGGCCATGATGGACAGCAAATGACGATGCCCGCGGCGGAAAAGCGCTGGCGCGCCGGGCAGGGCGCGATGACCGGCGGCCCGGTTCCGGCCGGGCCGGCGGAAGCCCGCGTTCCGCGCAGCGAGGGATGCCTGCGGGTCGCGTTCAAGCGGCGCGGGGATGCGACAGTGCTCGACTCCCTTTTTCAATCCGGCTGCCTGAAGGCGCGGCTGCTGCGCTCCGGCGCCGGCACCGAGGCGGAGGCGGTGCTGCTCAACACCGCGGGCGGGCTCACCGGCGGCGACCGGCTGGCGCAGGCGTTCGCCTGGGGCGAGGGCGCCCGCGCGGTGGTGACCACGCAGGCCTGCGAGAAGATCTACCGCGCCGCGGACGGCGTGGCGCGCGTGACCACGACGCTCGACGTCGCGCCGGGGGCCGTGGCCGAATGGCTGCCGCAGGAGACTATTATATACGACCGCGCCGGGCTCGACCGCGATCTCGCGGTGCGGCTCGGCGTCGGCGCGGTGTTCACCGGCGTCGAGGCCATGGTGCTCGGCCGCACCGCCATGGGCGAGGCGGTGCGCCGCGGCGACATCCGCGACGGCTGGCGCCTCTGGCGCGGCGGGCGGCTCGTCTACGCCGACGCTTTGCGCCTCAAGGGCGACATCGCATGCCTGCTCGCCCGCGCGCCGGCGACCCAGGGCGCCATCGCCTTCGCCAGCGTGCTCCATGCGGGGCCGGCCGCCGAGACCGCCCGCGACGCCGTCCGCGATCTGCTGGACGATAACAGTTGCGCCGCTGCCGCGAGCGCCTGGAACGGCCTGCTCGCGGTCCGTTTCGTGGCTCACGATAATAGGAGCTTGCGGCGCGGTCTCGTCGCGGTGCTCAATGGGTTGAGGGCCGGGCGCGCCATGCCGCGCGTCTGGCAATGCTGAGGGCGAACGATGAATCTCAGTCCGCGTGAGAAGGACAAGCTGCTGATCGCCATGGCTGCGGTGGTCGCGCGCCGCCGCCTGGAGCGCGGGGTGAAGCTCAACTACCCCGAGGCCGTGGCGCTGATCTCCGATTTCGTCACCGAGGGCGCGCGCGACGGCAGGAGCGTGGCGAGTCTGATGGAGGCGGGCGCGCGCGTGCTCACCCGCGAGCAGGTGATGGAGGGCGTGCCCGAGATGATCCCCGACGTGCAGGTGGAGGCCACGTTCCCCGACGGCACCAAGCTCGTCACCGTCCACGAGCCGATCCGATGATTCCCGGCGAGCTTTTCCCCCGCGACGGCGAGATCGCGCTCAACGACGGGCAGCCGCGCATCACGATCACCGTTGCCAACGCCGGCGACCGGCCGGTGCAGGTCGGCAGCCACTATCATTTCGCCGAGACCAACCCGGCCTTGCGGTTCGACCGCGCCAGGGCGCGCGGCATGCGGCTCGACGTGCCCGCCGGCAGCGCGGTGCGGTTCGAGCCCGGCCAGACGCGGGACGTGACGCTGGTGCCGTTCCGCGGCGCGCGCACGGTGGTCGGCTTCCGGCAGGCCGTGATGGGGCCGCTCGACGGGGGCGAGACATGACCGCGCGCATGGACCGCCACGCCTATGCGCACATGTTCGGCCCGACTACGGGCGACCGCCTGCGGCTCGGCGACACCGATCTCATCCTCGAGGTGGAGCGCGATTTCGCGATCTATGGCGAGGAGGTGAAGTTCGGCGGCGGCAAGGTGATCCGCGACGGCATGGGCCAGTCGCAGCTCTCGCGGGCGCAGGGCGCGGTCGATACGGTCATCACCAATGCGGTGATCGTCGATTACTGGGGCATCGTGAAGGCCGACGTGGCCATCGCCGACGGCCGCATCGCCAAGATCGGCAAGGCCGGCAACCCGGACGTCCAGCCCGGCGTCGACATCATCATAGGGCCCGGCACCGAGGTGATCGCCGGCGAAGGCAGGATCCTCACCGCCGGCGGCATCGACGCCCACATCCATTTCATCTGCCCGCAGCAGGCCGAGGAGGCGATCGCCTCCGGCGTCACCACCATGATCGGCGGCGGCACCGGGCCGGCGACCGGCACCAACGCCACCACCTGCACGCCGGGGCCGTGGCACATCGGCCGCATGCTGCAGGCCGCCGAGGGGCTGCCGGTGAACCTGCTGTTCGCCGGCAAGGGCAACGCCAGCCGGCCGAATGCGCTCGTCGAGCAGGTGAGGGCCGGCGCGGGCGCGCTCAAGCTGCACGAGGACTGGGGCACCACGCCCGCCGCCATCGACTGCTGCCTCGCGGTGGCCGACGAGCACGACGTGCAGGTGATGATCCACACCGACACGCTCAACGAGTCCGGCTTCGTCGAGGACACCATCGCCGCGTTCAAGGGCCGCACCATCCACGCCTTCCACACCGAAGGCGCCGGCGGCGGCCACGCGCCGGACATCATCAAGCTCGCCGGCCTCGCCCACGTGCTGCCGTCCTCGACCAACCCGACGCGGCCCTTCACCGTCAACACGCTCGAGGAGCACCTCGACATGCTGATGGTGTGCCATCATCTCGACCCGTCGATCCCCGAGGACATCGCCTTCGCCGAAAGCCGCATCCGCCGCGAGACCATCGCGGCCGAGGACATCCTGCACGACCTCGGCGCATTCTCGATCATCTCGTCCGACAGCCAGGCCATGGGCCGCGTCGGCGAGGTCATCACGCGCACCTGGCAGACCGCGCACAAGATGAAAGTCCAGCGCGGCGCGCTGCCGGGCGAGCGCGACGGCAACGACAACCTGCGCATCCGGCGCTACGTCGCCAAATACACCATCAACCCCGCCATCGCGCAGGGCATCGCCCACGAGGTCGGCTCCATCGAGGAAGGCAAGGTCGCCGATCTCGTGCTGTGGTCGCCGGCGTTCTTCGGCGCCAAGCCGGACCTCGTGCTCAAGGCCGGCATGATCGCCCACGCGCTGATGGGCGATCCCAATGCCTCGATCCCGACGCCGCAGCCGGTGCACCAGCGCCCTATGTTCGGCAGCTACGGCCGCGCGCTCCTCGAAAGCACGATCACGTTCCTGCCGCAGGCCGCGCTCGACGCCGGCGTGCCCGAGACGCTGAAGCTCGCGCGCCGCGTCGCACCGGTGCGCAACACCCGCGCCATCGGCAAAAGCGCGATGAAGCTCAACGACGCCACGCCGGCGATCGAGGTCGATCCCGAGACCTACGAGGTGCGCGCCGACGGCGCGCTGCTCACCTGCGAGCCCATGGCCGTGCTGCCGCTGGCGCAGCGTTACTTCCTGTTCTGAGGCAAGCCATGCGCCGCGCCACCGCCGTCATCGCCGCCGCCGACATGCCGGGCCGCAAGGCGGCGGACACTGTGCGGCTCGACTACGACCATCGCCACCGCCGCCGGCTGGTGCTGGAGACCGTGGGCGGCGAGCGCGTGCTGCTGGATTTGCCGCAGGCGGTGCATCTCCGCGGCGGCGACGGGCTGCTCACGGAGGATGGTCGCATCGTCGCGGTCGAAGCCTTGCCGGAGCCGCTCCTCGAGATCACCGCGCCCGACGCGGCCGCGCTCGTGCGCATCGCCTGGCACCTCGGCAACCGCCACCTGCCGACGCAGCTCGCCGGCAACGCGCTGCGCATCCGCGAGGACCATGTGCTGGAGGACATGGTGAAGGGGCTCGGCGGCACGGTGAGGACCATCGCCGCGCCGTTCGACCCCGAGGGCGGGGCCTATGCCGGCGCGGGCGGCCGTCATCACCATCATCACGACGATGACGATCACCACCATCACCATCATGAGCATCATCATGGATGACACGCTCTATCACCTGATGAGCTGGCTGTCGCCGTCCTATCCGGTCGGCGCGTTCTCCCATTCCGGCGGACTCGAATGGGCGGTGGAGGCGGGCTGGGTGCGCGACCGCGCCGCGACGCTGGGCTGGATCGAGACGCTGCTCGGCCACGGCGCGCTGTGGAACGACGCGGCGCTGTTCACGCATGCCCATCGCGCGGCCGTGACGGACGACGGCGACAGGCTGCGCGGCATCGCCGCGCTCGCCGCCGCCGCGCATCCGTCCGCGGAGCGGCGGCTGGAGTCGCTGGCGCAGGGCGCAGCCTTCCGCCGCATCGCGTGCGCGAGCGCGGCGCACGCGGGCGCTCTCGACGCGCTCGGCGACGACGTTGCCTATCCGGTCGCGGTGGCGGCGCTCGCCGCCGGCCACGGCATCGCGCTCGGTCCCGCGCTCACCGCCTATCTCCACGCCGCCTGCGCGAACCTCGTCTCGGCGGCGCAGCGGCTCGTTCCGCTCGGCCAGACAGACGCCCAGATCGTCATGACCCGGCTGCGCGAGCCGGTGGCGGCGGCGGTCGGCCGCGCTGCGGCGCTGCCCGAGGACGAGCCGTTCCGCGCGCTCGGCGGCGCCACGCTTTTGGCCGACCTCGCCTCCATGCTACACGAAACCCAATACACGAGGCTGTTCCGCACATGAGCCCGTCCAGGCCGAGCCCTTCAGGTCCTTTGCGCGTCGGCATCGGCGGACCCGTCGGCTCCGGCAAGACCGCGCTGATGGACGCGCTGTGCCGCGCCTTCCGCGACCGCTACGAGATCGCGGCCATCACCAACGACATCTATACGAAGGAGGACGCGGAGTTCCTTACCCGCGCCGCCGCGCTGCCGCCCGAGCGCATCATGGGCGTGGAGACCGGCGGCTGCCCGCATACCGCCATCCGCGAGGACGCCTCGCTCAATCTCGCCGCCATCGCCGAGATGCGGCGGCGGTTCCCGATGCTCGACCTCGTGCTCATCGAATCCGGCGGCGACAACCTCGCCGCGACCTACAGCCCCGAGCTCGCGGACCTCACGATCTACGTCATCGACGTATCGGCCGGCGACAAGATCCCGCGCAAGGGCGGGCCGGGCATCACCCGCTCCGACCTGCTCGTCATCAACAAGATCGACCTCGCGCCCCATGTCGGCGCGAGCCTCGATGTCATGGACCGCGACGCGCGGAAGATGCGGGGAGGGCGGCCGTTCGTCTTCACGCAGATCCGCAGCGGCGGCGCGGACGAGGTGGCGCGCTTCATCGAGATCAACGGCGGACTCGAACCGAAAAGGAAAGCATCATGATGCAGGATCGCATGGCCAGGGTGATGAAGGCCGGCACCGGCGCCGGCGTGGCGCTGCTGGCGGCGACGCTGCCGGCGCTCGCGCATCCCGGCCACGGCCCGCTCACCGGCTTCGCCGCCGGCGTGCTGCACCCGCTGATGGGCCTCGACCACCTGCTCGCCATGGTCGCGGTCGGGCTGTGGGCCGGGCTCGCCGGCGGCAGCCGCGCCTGGCTGTGGCCCGCGACCTTCGTCTCCAGCATGGCGGTGGGCTGCGCGCTCGGCCTGTCGGACGTGGTCACGGTGCCGGCCGAGCCGGTGATCCTCGCCTCGGTGCTGGCGCTCGGCGTCGCCGTGGCCTCGGGCCTGCGCGCGCCGCTGGCGCTCGGCGCGGCCCTGATCGCGGTGTTCGGCTTCGCGCATGGCTATGCCCACGGCACCGAGATGCCGGCCGATGCGAACGGCCTCGAATTCGCCGGCGGGTTCATTCTCGCCACCGCCATGCTGCACGCGGCCGGCGTCGGCGCCGCGGTGACGCTCGCCCGCGCGCACCGCGCGAGCATCGTGCGCTTCGCCGGCGTCGGCATCGCCATGGCGGGCGTCGGCCTCATCATGGGAGCCTGACCGCGCTTCATGGCCCAGCCGCAGCGCATCGCCCTCGAACGCCGGGCCTACAACCAATGGGTCGCCGACCAGACCCTTGAGGATTACGCGCTGCGCTTCACGGCGACGCGGGCCCGCAGGAGCGCGTTCCGCATCGCCAACACCGCGCTCGGCGCGATCTCGTTCCTCGCCTGCGAGGCCATCGGCGGCTCGATCACGCTCGCCTACGGCTTCTCCAACGTCGCCGCCGCCATCGTCGCCGTCGGCCTGCTCACCTTCCTGCTCGGCCTGCCGATCACCTACCACGCCGCGCGCGCCGGCGTGGACGTCGACCTGCTCACCCGCGGCGCCGGCTTCGGCTACCTCGGCTCGACCATCACCTCGCTGATCTACGCCTCGTTCACGTTCATGCTGTTCTCCATCGAGGCCAGCATCATGTCCACGGCGCTGCAGATGGTGTTCGGCATCCCGCTGGCGCTGGCGCACGTGTTCTCGTCGATGGTGGTGATCCCCATCGCCGCCTACGGCATCCGCTACATCAGCCGCATGCAGCTCGCGACCCAGCCGATCTGGCTCGCGCTGCAGTTCGCGCCGCTCGTCTATATCGCGGTCGAGGGGCGGGGCGAGGTTGCGGGCTGGACGCAGTTCGCCGGCGCGCAGGGCGCGGCGGACGGCTCCATCAGCCTGTTCCTGTTCGGCGCCGCGGCCTCGGTGCTGCTGTCGCTGCTGCCGCAGGTCGGCGAGCAGGTCGATTACCTGCGCTTCCTGCCACAGCGCAGCCGCGCCAACCGCTGGTCCTGGTGGCTGGCGCTCGTGCTCACCGGGCCGGGCTGGGTGCTGATGGGCAGCTTCAAGCTGTTCGCCGGCTCGTTCCTCACCTATCTCGCGCTGCGCGAGGGCATCCCTGCCGACCGCGCGGCGCAGCCGGCCGAGCTCTACCAATTCGCGTTCCTGCAAATCTTCCACTCGCCCGGCATCGCGCTGGCGCTCACCGGCCTGTTTGTCATCACCTGCCAGATCAAGATCAACGTCACCAACGCCTACGCCGGCTCGATCGCCTGGTCGAACTTCTTCTCGCGGCTCACCCACAGCCATCCCGGCCGGGTGGTGTGGCTCGTCTTCAACGTGCTGCTCGCGCTCCTGCTCATGGAGATCGGCATCTTTCGCGCCATCGAGAGCATCCTCGGCCTTTACGCCAACTTCGCCGTGGGCTGGCTCGGCGCGCTCACCGCCGACCTTATGGTCAACAAGCCGCTGGGCCTGAGCCCGCCGCACATCGAGTTCAAGCGCGCCCACCTCTACGACATCAACCCGGTGGGTGTCGGCGCCATGGCGATCTCGGTCGTGGTCTCGACGCTGACGTTCCTCGGCGTATTCGGGGCCGTGGCGCAGGCGCTGAGCGCCTTCGTCGGGCTCGCCGTGGCCTTCGTCTGCGCGCCGCTGATCGCCTGGGCGACCGGCGGCAAATACTACATCGCGCGCCGGTCGGAGGGCCTGTCCGACGGCGGGCTCATCCGCTGCGCGATCTGCGAGAACAGCTTCGAGCGCAACGACATGGCGTTCTGCTCGGCCTACGGCGCGCCGATCTGCTCGCTGTGCTGCACGCTGGAGGCGCGCTGCCGCGACCAGTGCAAGGCCGGAAGCCGCTTTACCGACCAGCTCGCGTCGCTGACGCAGCGCCTGCTGCCCGGCCGGCTGGCGAGCTTCTCGGCGAGCCGGCTCGGCCAGTTCATCGGCGTGTTCGCGCTGTTCGTCGGCGTGGTCGCGGGCCTGTTCGCGCTGATCTACGTGCAGTATGGCGCCGGGCTCGCGGCGCCCGAGCGCGCCATTGTCGGCACCACGCTGTGGATCGTGTTCTTCAGCCTGCTGATCGCGCTCGGCATCGCCGCCTGGCTCCTTGTGCTGGCGCACGAGAGCCGCCGCGCCGCCGAGCGCGAATCCGAGCGCCAGACCGCGACGCTGATGCAGGAGATCGAGGCTCACGAGCGCACCGACGCCGCCCTGCAGAAGGCCAAGGAGGCGGCGGAATCCGCGAACTACGCCAAGAGCCGCTACATCGTCGGCCTGAGCCACGAGATCCGCTCGCCGCTCAATTCCATCTTCGGCTACGCGCAACTGCTGGAGCGCGATCCGGCCATGCCGGCCGCCAATCCGGTGCGGGTGATCCGCCGCAGCGCCGAGCACCTCTCCAACCTGGTCGACGGCCTGCTCGACATTTCCCGCATCGAGACCGGCACGCTGACGCTGGAGACGGTCAGGTTCTCGCTGCCGGACCTGCTCGACCAGCTCGCCGACATGTTCCGTCTCCAGGCCGCGGCCAAGGGCATCGAATTCCGCTACGCGCGCGAGCCGGGCCTTCCGGCCTACGTGCAGACCGACGAGAAGCGGCTGCGGCAAATTCTCATCAATCTCCTCTCCAACGCCATCAAATACACCGAGCGCGGCTTTGCCGCCCTGCACGTGCGCTACCGCAACCACGTGGTCGAGTTCGAGGTCGAGGACAGCGGCATGGGCATCCGGCCCGAGGACCGCGAAAAAATCTTCGAGCCGTTCGAGCGCGGCGGCATGGCGCGGGCGCGCGCCACGCCCGGCACCGGGCTCGGCCTCACCATCACCAAGCTGCTCACCGAGATCATGGGCGGCCAGATCGCGGTGGAGAGCACCCCGGGCGTCGGCAGCCGCTTCACCGTGCGGCTTCTTTTGTTCGCCGCGCTGCCGTCGCCCGAGAGCGAGACCGTGAAACGGCGCATCTGCGGCTACGTCGGCCGCGTCATGAACGTGCTGATCGCCGACGACGACCCCGCGCACCTCGATTTCGTGAGCCGGCTCCTGCTGCCCATCGGCTTCGCGGTGTTCACGGCGCCGAACGGCGCGGCCGCGCTCGCCATGGCGCAGGAGCGCGCGCCGGACCTCGCCATCCTCGACATATCCATGCCCGGCCTCACCGGCTGGCAGGCCGCGGAGGCGCTGCGCGCGTCCTGCCCGGCGACGAGGATCATGATGGTGTCGGCCAACGCCCACGACCTGCCGGCCGCGGAGTGCGAGGGCGCGCCGCACGACGCCTTCCTGGTCAAGCCGTTCGACCTGCAGCGGCTGCTCGGTCACATCCAGGCGCTGCTCGGGCTCGACTGGATCTACGAGGCGAACGGCGCGGCGTCGGCGCCGGCGGCGCTCGGCATCGAGGGCCTGCCGCGGACCGCGCACCGCCACGTCGAGGAGCTCGTGCATCTCGGCGAGATCGGCTACGTGCGGGGCATCCGCGCCAAGCTCTCCGAGATGGAGGCCGAGAGCGCGGACTACGCGCCGCTGGCGCGGCGGCTGCAGGGCTATGTCGAGAGCTTCGAGATCGAGAGCTACATGCGCGACCTGAAGGCGCTGCTGCCGTGACGGGCGACGATGTCAAGCGGCGCGACCGCGTCCTGGTCGTGGACGACTCTCCCGAGACGCTGAACTTCCTGATCGACGCGCTGGAGCGCGCCGGCATCACCGCGCTGGTCGCGACCAGCGGGCCGGCCGCGCTCGACCTCGTCAAGCGCATCACGCCGGACCTGATCCTGATGGACGCGGTGATGCAGGGCATGAGCGGCTTCGAGACCACGCGCGCGTTGCGCGAGACCGTCGCCACCGCCCATGTGCCGGTGATCTTCATGACCGGCCTCAGCGAAACCGAGCACGTGCTGCAGGGGCTCGAGGCCGGCGGCGTCGATTACGTCACCAAGCCGATCGTGGTGGACGAGCTGCTGGCGCGCATCCGCGTCCACATCGCCAACGCCCGCGTCGCCTATGGCGCGCGCACCGCGCTCGACGCCACCGGACGGAGCCTGCTCGCCATCGACGAGGCCGGCCGGCTGTTGTGGTCCACGCCGCAGGCGGAGCGGCTGCTCGCCGAAATCTTCTCCTCCGGCGAAAGCCGCCAGATGAGCCTGCCGCAGAGCGTGAGCGAGAAGCTCACACAGTTGCGCCGCGAGCCGCGGCCCGGCGCCAGCGCCTTCAGCTTCGACTTCGGCATGCGGCGCGTGAGCTTCTCCTACCTCAGCCCGGTCGGCCCCGACGAGTTCCTCTACCGGCTGAGCGAGGAGCAGGCCGGCGCGCGCGAGGCGATCCTGCGCGAGAGCTTCGGGCTCACGGCGCGCGAGGCCGAGGTGCTGCTGTGGCTCGCGGCCGGCAAGCCCAACCGCGACATCAGCGAAATCCTCGGCATCAGCCCGCGCACGGTGAACAAGCACCTGGAGCAGATTTTCGTGAAGCTCGGCGTCGAGAACCGCGCCACCGCGGTCGCCATGGCGACCCACGCATTGGCGTCGCGGAGCTAACTCACACGTTCACCAGGTGGGCGACATCGGCGGCGCTTTCCGTCGCCGTCGCGCCGTGGCGCACGATGCGGCCGCGCTGCAGCACGCAATAGTGGTCGGCGAACGACCAGGCGAAGTCGAGGTACTGCTCGACGATGACGATGGTGACGCCGAGCTCGGCGCGCACGCGGCGCAGCGCGTCCTCGATCTGCTGCACCACGCTGGGCTGGATGCCCTCGGTCGGCTCGTCGAGCAGAAGGAGCTTCGGCCGGCCGACCAGCGCGCGGCCGATGGCGAGCTGCTGCTGCTCGCCGCCGGACAGCACGCCGCCCTTGCGGCTCGCGATCTGCCTGAGCTTGGGGAAGAGATCGAAAACATGGTCCGGCACGCCGTCCGCCACCGCTCCCTGGCCGCGGCCGGCGAGCGCGGACAGCCCGGTCTCCAGGTTCTCCATCACCGTGAGGTGCGGGAAGATGTGTCGGCCCTGCGGCACGAAGCCGATGCCGGCGCGGGCGCGCTCGTGGGCCTTGAGGGCCGCGACGTCCTTGCCGTCGAACAGGATGCGGCCGGAGGTGAGCCGCTGCACGCCGATGATGGTGCGCAACAGCGTGGTCTTGCCGACGCCGTTGCGGCCGATCAGGGCGAGCGCGCCGCCTTGCTCGACCGAAAGGTCGATGTCCCAGAGCACGCGGCTCTGGCCGTAGGCGGTGGAGACCTTCTCCAGTGTCAGCAGCGCGGTCATTCTTTGGCCCGCCCCAGGTAGACCGCCGCGACCTCCGGGTCGCTGCGGATGTCCGCCACGTTGCCCTCCTTGAGGAACTGGCCCTGGTGCAGCACGGTGATGCGGCCGTCGAGCTGCTCGACGAAGCTCATGTCGTGGTCGATCACCAGCACGGCGTGGCGGCCGAGCAGGCTATGGATCAGCTGCGCGGTGCGGCTGGTCTCGTTCGGACCCATGCCGGCGGTGGGCTCGTCGAGCAGCAGCAGGTCGGCGTCGGTCGCGACCACCATGCCGATCTCCAGCCACTGCTTCTCGCCATGCGCGAGTTCGCCCGCCAGCACATGGCGGCGGTCGGCGAGGCCGACGGTCTCCAGCACCTCGTCGACCCGCGCGCGCTCGTCGGGCGGGACGCGGGTGCCGAACGAGCGCCACCAGCGCCGGTCCTTGCGCGCGGCGATCGCCAGGTTCTCCTGCACGGTCAGGCTCGGCAGCACGCCGGGCGTCTGGAACTTGCGGCAGATGCCGCGCTGCACGATCTCGAATTCGGGCAGGTCGGTGATCTCCTCGCCCTTGAAATAGATGTGGCCGTCGCTCGCGCGCACGCGGCCGATGATGGTGTCGCACAGCGTCGACTTGCCGGCGCCGTTCGGCCCGATCAGCACGCGCAGCGTGCCGCGGTCGAGCGTGAGGCTGAAGCCGTTGAGCGCCTTGAAGCCGTCGAAGTCCACGGTGACGCCGTCGACCGCGAGCAGCAGCGGCGAGTTCCTGTCGGCGGCGGCTTCGACCAGGCTCATGGCGCGCTCCCGGCCTTGGCGGCCGTGGGCTCGATCATGCCCTTGGCGCCGGCCTTCGGCCTGATCCGGCGCAGCGCGTCCTCGACCACGCCGGCGACGCCGCGCGGCATCAGCGTCACCACGACGATGAACACGAGGCCGAGCGCGTAGAGCCACAGGTCGGGCAGGGCGCTGCTGATCTCGTCCTTGGCGAAATTGACGAGCAGCGTGCCGGCGACCGCGCCCCACAGGCTGTTGCGGCCGCCGACCGCGACCCAGATCACCATCTCGATGGACGGCACCACGCCGACCAGCGCCGGGGAGATCACGCCGGCGTGCATGGTGAACAGGGCGCCGCCGACCCCGGCCAGCACGGCCGCCGCCGTGAACGCCACCACCTTGTAGGGCGCGGTGTCGTGGCCGAGGAAGCGCACGCGGTTCTCGCCGTCGCGCGTGGCGCGCAAGAGCGTGCCGAAGCGCGAGCCCATCAGCCAGCGCACGCCGAGATAAGAGAGCGCCGCCGCGGCCACGGTGACCCAGTAGAGCGTCAGGATCGCGCCCGGGGAGGCGAGGTCGGCGCCGAACAGCGTCTGGAAATCGGTGAGGCCGTTGAAGCCGCCGGTCGAGGGCTGCTGGCTGATGAGGAGCGTCGCGAAGCACAAAGCGAGCGCCTGGGTGATGAGCGCGAAATAGACGCCGACCACGCGGCGTCGGAACACCAGCCACGAGAACAGCGCCGCGATGACGCCGGGCACCGCGAACACCGCGAGGATGGCGAACACCGGGTTCTCGAACGGCACCCACCACCAGGGCAGGGTGTCGCGGCCGCTCCAGGTCATGAAGTCCGGCAGGTCGCCGGGCGACAGCGCCGCGAGCTTGAGGTGCATGGCGATGGCGTAGCCGCCGAGCCCGAAGAACACGCCCTGCCCGAGCGAGAGGATGCCGGCCTCGCCCCACAGCAGCACGAGGCCGATGGCGAGGATGGCCATGGCGAGGAAGCGGCCGAGCAGGCTGAGCTCGTAGGGAGAGACGATCCACGGCGCCGCCGCGGCGAGCGCCGCGAGTACGATCCAGCCGTAGCGCGAGGCGGCGGATTTCGATTCCGCGTCCATGGTTCAGCCTTCCAGCGCCCGCGAGCGCACCGCGACCACGCCCTGCGGCCGGAACTGCAGGAACACGATCACGAACAGCAGCACCAGCACCTGCGAGAAGCTGACATCGACGAAGATCTGCGACAGCGCCGAGACGAGCCCGGTCAGCACCGCCGCGATGGTGGTGCCGACGAGGCTGCCGAGGCCGCCGAGGATGACGACGAGGAACGCCGGCACGATGTAGCTCTGCCCGACGTTGGGCGTGACCGGGCCGAGCAGCGCGAGCACGACGCCGGCGAGACCGGCGATGCCGGTGCCGAGGCAGAACACGGTGAGATCGACGCGGCGCACGTCGATGCCGGTCGCCGCGGCCATCTCGCGGTCCTGGTTCACGGCGCGCACGAGGAGGCCGATGCGCGTCCGGGCGATGACGAGGCTCAGCGCCAGGAGCACGAGCACCGCGACCAGGAGGATGAACAGGCGCGTGGCCGGAAACGTCACGCCGCCGAGCGAGACCGTCTCGTTGAGCCAGGTCGGCGCGGTGACGCCGACGCCGATGGCGCCGAAGATGTTGCGCGCCGCCTGCTGCATGATGAGGCTGACGCCCCAGGTCGCGAGCAGGGTGTCGAGCGGCCGCTCGGCGAGGCGGTGGATCACGGTGGTTTCGAGGAGCGCGCCGACCAGCGCCGCGCCGACGAAGGCCACGGGCATGGCGACGAAGATCGCCAGCGGCCCGGGCACGACGAGGAAGGTGAGGTAGGCGAGGTAGCCGCCCAGCATCAGCATCTCGCCGTGCGCCATGTTGATGACGCGCATCAGGCCGAACGACAAAGCGAGGCCGAGGGCGGCGAGCACGAACAGCGAGGCGACGCTGAAGCCGTTGAAGACCTGTCCCAGAACCAGCGGCAGCTCGGTCATGACGGCATCCTTGCAAGAAAGGGGCCGCCGCGATCCCGGGACCGGACCGCGGCGTCCGCCGGATCAGTGCAGCTTGCAGGTCTTGTCGGGGAAGGCGACCGGGTCATACGGGTCGGGCGCGATCTCCTCCTTCGACTGCCAGACGATGGAAAACTGGCCCTTGGGGTCGAGCTTGCCGACGTAGGCGACCTGGTAGAGGCTCTGGTTGTTGGCGAACTTGACCTTGCCCATGGGCGAGGGCACCTCGAGGCCGACCGCGGCGGCGCGCACCTTGTCCACGTCGAAGCTCTTGGCCTTCTCGACCGCCGCCTTCCACACATAGACGTCGAGATAGCCGTGGACCATCGGGTCGGTGACGGCGGCGCCGGCGCCGAACTTCGCCTGGTAGTCGGCGACGAACTTCTTGTTCTCGGGGGTCGCGATGCTCTGGAAGTAGTTCCAGCCGGCGTAGCTGTCCTGCACCAGCGAGGCGCCCATGGCCTGGGCCTCCTGCTCGCCGATGCTGAACGACATCACGGGCAGCTTGGTGGGCGGCATGCCCGCGGCCGACATCTGCTTGAAGAACGACACGTTGCTGTCGCCGTTGAGCGTCGAGAAGACGATCGACGGCTTGGCCGCCTGGATCTTCGCGATCACCGCGGAGAAGTCGGTGCCGCCGAGCGGCACGTATTCCTCGCCGAGCACCTTGAGCTTGTCCTTGGCGATGTGCTTTTTGAGGATCAGGTTGGCGGTGCGCGGGAACACGTAGTCGGAGCCGACCAGGAAATAGCTCTTGTAGCCCTGGGACTCGGCCCAATCGAGCGCCGGCACGATCTGCTGGTTCGGCTGCGCGCCCGAATACATGATGTTGGGCGAGCACTCGTTGCCCTCGAACTGCACCGGGTACCAGAGCAGGCTCTTGAGCCGCTGGAACACCGGCAGCATCGCCTTGCGGCTCGCCGAGGTCCAGCCGCCGAACACGGTGACGACGCCGTCGTCCTGCACGAGCTTGGTCGCCTTCTGCGAGAAGATCGCCGGGTCGGAGGCGCCGTCCTCCACCACCGCCACGATCTTCTTGCCCATCACGCCGCCGGCGGCGTTGATCTCGTCGATCGCCATCATCTCGGCGTTCTTCACCGTCACCTCGCTGATGGCCATGGTGCCGCTCAGCGATTGCAGTACGCCGACTTTCACCGTCTCCTGGGCCCGAGCCGCCCCGCATAAGGCGGTGGTGGCCAGCAGCGCCGCCGCAAGTCCATACGTCTTCGTCATGTCGCAAGCTCCCCTGTCGGATTGGCTGGCGCCGCGGGGCCGATCCGCGCGCGGCGCTTTCATGGAACCCTAGGGAGCGGCGGATTCCGGGTGTATGGGGCGTTCGACGTATAGGGCGGGGTTATGCCGGGTCGCGGCTCAGGCCAGGTGCCTGGCGAAGAAGCGGGCGATGATCCCGTAGGCATCCCGGGACTCCGGGAGCTCCGGCGACCACACGAAGCCGTGCCACAGCCCGTCCCAGACGCAGAGCTCGGCAGGGACGCCGGCCTTGACCAGTTGCAGGTGCATGTAGGCCGAGTGGCTGAGGAAGAAGTCGCGGCTCGCCGAGACGAGGAGCGTCGGCGGAAACTGCGCCATCACCGCCGGCGAGGCGCAGGGCGACACCAGCGGGTCGCGCGGGTCGCTGCCGTCGAAATACCAGCGCATGTTGCTCGGCGTCGAGGACACCACGCCGAGCTCGCGGCCCAGTCCCGCGGAGTCGCCCTGGCCCATGCGCGCCGCGTTGCCGCAGACCATGGCGATGGCGCCGGGGCGGGGAAGCCCGTGGCTCTGGAACCAGGCCACCGCCTCGGCCGAGAGCGTCGCGCCCGCGGAGCAGCCGTAGAGGCCGACGGCCTCGGGCCGGTGATCCTTCAGCAGCGCCTGATAGGCGGCGGCGATGTCCTCGCTCGCCGCGGGAAAGAGATGCTCCGGCGCCAGCCGGTAGTCGAGCGTGACCACCTTGATCCGGCCGACGGCGGCGATCGGCACGGCTTCGAGCAGCGCCCGCGCGCCGGCCCCGGCGAAGAAGCCGCCGCCGTGCAGGTTGACGAGCACGCGGCCTTCGTTCTCCAGCGCGACGCCGCCCGCCGGCGTGACGACGTCGGCGGGCACGCCGCCGAAGGTCGCGGCCTCGACCTCGACGGGAAACAGCGCCCTCGCGCGGGCGAGCGCCGGCTTCGCCTCGTGTTCGTCGAGCAGGCGGCGCAGTGTCGCCACGTCGCCGCTGGCGGCGGCCTCGACGTAGAGCGGCTTGAGCTTGCGCAGGCGCGCGAGCTCCCGCCTTGCGGCGTCGCTGGCGAAGTCGGAGGCGGGGACGGCGAGGTCGCCGATGCGGATGGTGCCGTTGGGATCGATGGCGGAGGTCATGGCGAAGGCCCGGCGGAGGGGACGCCGGTTATATCACGCGCGGCCTCGGGCACCAGCGACGCGATGCGTTGCGAGCGCTCACGCCGCCTTGGCCGTGGCGGCGACGCGGGCCCAGGTGGTGGCCTCCAGACTCGGCCGCGTGGTCATGCGCGCGAGCCATGCGACGAGGTTGGAGTTGTCCGCTGTGAGCGGCGCCCATTCGGGCGTGACGCTGATGAAGTCGAGCTGCGGCGCGATCATCAGGTCGGCGAGCGAGACCGCGTCGCCGGCGAAATACGGCCTGTCGCCGAGGAGTCGCGCCAGCGCGTCGAATACGGCGTGCGCCTTGGGCATGGCTTCGGCGATCACAGTTTCGTCCGGCGTGAGGCTCATCAGCCGCGGGCCGACCACGCGCTGGAAGCCGATGACGTTGCCGACGCCCTGGAACAGGTACCAGTCGTTGACGTTCATCGCCTGGTCCATGCGCGCCGCGGCCCGCGGGTCGGCGGGCGTGAGCGGCGGGGAGGGCAGCACGCGGTCGAGGTAGCGCAGGATCGCCTGGGTCTCGTAGAGGCTGAAGCCGCCGTGGTCGAGCACCGGCACGCGGCCGAACGGATGGCGCAGGATGTGCGGCTCGGCGCGCAGCGTGCCTGGCGCCACCGGCGCAAGGCGATAGGGCGCGCCTTTCTCCTCCAGCGTGGCCAGCACGGCGCGGCCGTAGGGGCTGCCGGGAACGCTGTGGACGACAAATGCGGACATGGCGCTCTCCTAGGCGTGGTCGTCGGCATAGGCCGCGAACCCGGCCAGCTTGCCCGGCCAGCCGTTGCGGAGCTTCTCCGCGTGGACCGGCGCGTCCGTGCCGAAGCGTTCGAGATTCCGGTGCTCCAGCGTGACCAGCGTTCCACCGCCGTCCGCGGGAAGGAACGTCAGCTCCACTTCGGTGACGATGGTGGGCTCGTAGCCCCATTGGCAGTTGATCTGCCACGCGAGCAGCAGTCGCGACGGCGGCTCCCACGCCAGCACCTTGCCCCATTGCGTCTCGTTGCCCTCGGCGTCGCGCTCGAACCAGCGCCCGCCGGCGCGCGGCTCCATGACGATTGCGACGTGCGGGTTCTTGCCGATGGTCTGGCCTTTCGTCCACCAGTCTCCGATGCGGCTTGTGAAGAGGTCGAAGGCGCGCGCGGGCGGGGCCTTGACGTGGACCGAACGGATGATCGAGGCGATGCTCATTTGGCTTTCTCCTGGTCGGCGGTTTTGTCGGCGTAGTCCTTGAAGGCGTCGAGCGCGGCCGCCCAGTGGGCGTCGAGCCACGCCCGCATGGCGGCAATGCCGCGCGGGTCGATGCGGTAGATGCGGCGCGTTCCCTCCGGTGTCTCGCTCACTAGCCCGGCCTCCTTGAGCACGCGCAGGTGCTGCGACACCGCGGGGCGGCTCACCGGCAGGCCCCGCGCCAGCTCGCCCACCGCCGCCGGCCGCCTGGCTACCCGCTCGAAGATGGTCCGGCGGGTGGGGTCGGCGAGGGCGGCGAAGCTGTCGATGGCGGCATGATCGTTAGTCATGGCTTACAGTAAGTCATGACTAACGTAGGAGTCAAGCGCCTCCGACATTTATTTCTTGTATGTCTTGGCGCCCGGCGCCGCGGCTCCGCCGCCTTCGCGCTGGATCAACGGGCGGCCGGGACGCTAGCTTATCGGTGCGCCGGGGCGGCCGCGCCGTTTGGATCGCCGATGACGAATGCAGCGGATGGGCCGGCCGGCCCGCTCCAGATCGAGACCCGTGGCCTCGCAAAGGTGTTCGACGGCCGCACCGTGGTCGATCATGTCGATCTCGCGGTGCGCAGCGGGGAGATTTTCGGCCTCATCGGGCCGAACGGCGCCGGCAAATCGACGCTCATCAAGATGCTGACCACGCTGCTGCCGCCGAGCGCCGGCGAGGCGCGGGTCGCGGGCTACGATCTGCGGACCCGGCCGCAGGCGGTGCGCGCCCGCATCGGCTACGTACCGCAGCTTCTCTCGGCCGACGGTGCGCTCACCGGCTACGAGAACCTGCTCCTCTCGGCGCGGCTCTATCTCATCCCGCGCGCGGAGCGGCTGCCGCGCATCCGCGAGGCTCTGGCCATGACCGGCCTCGAGGCTGCGGCCGACCGGCTGGCGCAGCACTATTCCGGCGGCATGCTGCGCCGGCTGGAGATTGCGCAGAGCACGCTGCATCGCCCGGCGCTGCTCATCATGGACGAGCCGACGGTCGGCCTCGACCCGGTGGCGCGCGACATGGTGTGGGACCACGTGCGCGACCTGCGCCGCCGCTACGGCACCACCATCCTCATCACCACCCATGTCATGGAGGAGGCCGACGCCCTGTGCGACCGCGTCGGCATCCTGCACGGGGGCCGGCTGGAGAAGGTCGGCACGCCTGCCGCGCTCAAGGCCGAGATCGGGCCCGACGCCACGCTCGACGACGTGTTCGCGGCCATCGCCGGCCACGACAAGGAGACCGAAGGAGACCTGCATGACGTCCGCCTCGCGCGCCGGAGCGCCGCCGAGCATGGCTGAGGGCCTTTCCCGCGTCGGCGGCTACGCCACCCAGGTGTTCGCCGTCGCCGACGCAGAGGTGCGCAAGCTCCGGCACGACCCGAGCGAACTGCTCACCCGCGCCATCCAGCCCGCGATCTGGCTGCTGCTGTTCGGCGAGGTGATGGCGCAGGTGCGCGGGCTCGCAAGCGGGGAGGGCAACTACATCGACTTCCTGGCGCCCGGCATCCTGGCCCAGAGCGTGCTGTTCGCGGCGATCTTCTACGGCATCGCCGCGATCTGGGAGCGCGACCTCGGCGTCCTGCACCGCTACATGGTGAGCCCGGCGCCGCGCAGCGCGCTGGTGCTCGGCAAGGCGGTGTCGTCGGCGGTGCGCGGCCTGTCGCAGGCGGTGGTGGTCTATCTGCTGGCCATCGTGCTCGGCATCGCGGTCGATCTCAACCCGCTCCACCCGATCGTCGTGGCGGCGCTGATCGCGCTGGGCTCCGGGCTGTTCTCCACCTTCTCGCTCATCATTGCCTGCATCGTTAAGACGCGCGAGCGGTTCATGGGCATCGGCCAGGTGCTCACCATGCCGATCTTCTTCGCCAGCAACGCCATCTATCCCATCGACATCATGCCGGCGTGGCTCAAGGCGGTGTCGCTCGCCAACCCTCTGACCTACGAGGTCGATGCGCTGCGCGCCTTCATGCTGACCACGCAGGAGAGCAGATACGGCATCGGCACCGACTGCCTCGTGCTCCTCGCCGTGACCGTGGTGCTGGTCGCGATCGCGACCAGGATGTGCCCGCGCATGACGACGTGATTGCGCTCAGCGCACCGTCGCCAGCGTGTGCCGCGCGATCATCGTCTCCTCGTCGGTCGGGATCACCCGCACCGCGACGCGGCTCTCCGGCGCGCTGATGACCGCGGCGTTGGCCGCGTTGGCGCGTTCGTCAAGCGCGACGCCGAGCCAGGCGAGCCGGGCGCAGACCATGGCGCGCACCGGCGCCGCGTGCTCGCCGATGCCGGCGGTGAAGACGAGCCCGTCGAGCCCGCCGAGCGCGCTCGCCAGCGCGCCGGCCTGCTGCGCGATGCGGTAGACGAACAGCTCGACCGCCTCCCTGGCGCGCGGGTCGTCGCTCGCGAGCAGCGCGCGCATGTCGCTCGACAGGCCGCCGGAGACGGCGAGCAGGCCCGACTTCCTGTAGAGCAGGTCTTCGACCTGTTTCGCCGTGAGGCCGCGCTGCTGCTGCAGGTAGAGGATCGCGCCGGGGTCGATGGCGCCGCAGCGCGTGCCCATGACGAGGCCGTCGAGCGCGGTGAAGCCCATGGTGGTCTCGATGCTGCGCCCCGCCTGCATGGCGCACAGGCTCGCGCCGTTGCCGAGATGGGCGGCGATGACGCGGCCGGCGGCGAGCTCGGGCGCGATCTCCTTCAGCCGGCCGGCGATGTATTCGTAGGACAGCCCGTGGAAGCCGTAGCGCCGCACGCCCGCCTCCTCGTACTCGCGCGGCAGGGCGAGGCGCATCGCCACCGCCGGCATGGTGTGATGGAACGCGGTGTCGAAGCAGGCGACCTGCGGCAGGTCCGGCCGCTCCGCGGCGATGGCGCGGATCAGGGCGACGCTGGCCGGCTCGTGCAGCGGCGCGAGCGGGACGAGATCGTCGAGCGCGGCGATCAGGCCGGGGGTCACGCGCTCGGGCCGGTGATGGCTCGCGCCGCCGTGGACCACGCGGTGGCCGACGGCGATCAGCGTGTCCGCGCCGAGGTGGCGCTCGGCGACGGCGATGGCCTCGGCGAGCAGCGGCTGGAGATCGAGGTGGGGATCGGGCCAGCGCCGATCCGCCAGCACCGTGCCCCTGAGGTCGCGCGCCACGAGATGCGGCGCGGTGCCGATGCCCTCGATCTCGCCCTTCGAGGCCAGCGTGAGCGTTGCGCCGTCGGCCTCGAACAGCGCGAACTTGACGCTGGACGATCCGGCGTTGAGCGTCAGGATCGCGTCAGCCATGTCACGGACCCGCCGTCGGGCTGTCGGCGCCCGCGGCCGGGGGCGGCGCGGTCAAGGCATCGGTCCGAAGGAATGGCTCCACCATGGAAGGCTCCCGGCCGGGCGGCTCAACGGTCCGTTGTCCGCCGATTATGTGGAAATGCCGTGACCGGCCTCGATCCGGTCAACCGGCCCATCCGGGCCGCCCAGCCCTGCCGCCAGGTCCTGGCTTTCATGCTATGTCGCATCCGGGTTTCCCGGCGGCCTCCGATGGCAGTAAAACTCCGGCGGTTCACCCGCAGTATCTGATTTGTGTCAATTTCGATCGGATGACAACGGTTCAGGATCGCGCCAACAGGAGATCGCCATGAAGGCCAAGGACGTCATGACCCGTTCCATCATCGCCGTGTCGCCGACCGACACGGTGGGACACGCCATTCAGCTCATGCTGAAGAACCGCATCAGCGGGCTGCCGGTGGTCGACGACACCGGATGCCTGTGCGGCGTGGTGACCGAGGGCGATTTCCTGCGCCGCGCCGAGACCGACACCCAGCGCCGCCGGCCGCGCTGGATCGAGTTCGTGCTCGGGCCGGGGCGGCTCGCGAACGAATACGTCCACACCCATGGCCGCAAGGTCGGCGAGGTGATGACCGACAAGCCGGTCACCTGCACGGAAGACACCCCGCTCGAGGACGTGGTGACGCTGATGGAGAAGAACCGCATCAAGCGCGTGCCGGTGGTGCGCGACAACAAGCTCGTCGGCATCCTCAGCCGCGCCAACCTGCTGTGGGCGCTGGCGAGCCTGTCGGGCGAAGCCAAGCCCGCGAGCAACGACGACGCCGCGATCCGCGACCGCCTCGTCGCCGAATTGCAGAAGCAGAAGTGGACGCCCGCGGGCATGATCGACCCGGTGGTGCGCAACGGCGTGGTCGACCTGTGGGGCACGATCCTCGACGAGCGCGAGCGCCAGGCGATCATCGTCGCGGCGGAGAACACGCCCGGCGTCAAGCGCGTCAACGATCACCTGATCTGGGTCGAGCCGGTGTCCGGCATGGCGTTCGAGGGTGGGGCGGACAACGACGGGAAGGCGGGCTGAGCCGCGTCGTATTGCGCGGTGCGGGAAAAGCCATCACACTGCGGCGGCGGGTGTCATCTGGAACGCCATGAGCGCATCGCCGTCGCCGCTTCTCACCGACCTCTACCAGCTCAACATGGTCCAGGCCTACCTGGACCGCGGCGACACGCAGGACGCGGTGTTCGAGTTCTTCGTGCGCACGCTGCCGGCGCGGCGCGGCTTCCTGGTCGCGGCCGGGCTGGAGCAGGCGCTCGCTTTTCTCGAGGACCTGCGCTTCTCCGACGCGGACATCGCCTGGCTCGAAGGCACCGGCCGCTTCCGCCGCAACATGCTCGACCATCTCGCGGGCCTGCGCTTCACCGGCGACGTGCACGCCATGCCGGAGGGCCGCGTGTTCTTCGCCAGCGAGCCGATCCTGCGCATCACCGCGCCGCTGCCGCAGGCGCAGCTCGTCGAGACGCGGCTCATCAACGTCCTGCATTTCCAGTCGCTGGTCGCCTCCAAGGCGGCGCGCATGATGCTGGCGGCGCAGGGCCGGCCGCTGGTCGATTTCGGCCTGCGCCGCGCCCATGGCGCCGAGGCCGGGCTGATGGCGGCGCGCGCGAGCTACGCCGTGGGCTTCGCCGGCACCGCCACCGTGCTGGCGGAGACGCTGTTCGGCATCCCGAGCTTCGGCACCATGGCGCACTCGTTCATCGAAGCACACGACGACGAGGCGGGGGCGTTCGAGGACTTCGCGCGCTCGCGGCCCGACGGCCTGACGCTGCTCATCGACACCTACGACACCGAGGCGGCGGCGCGCAAAGTGGTGGCGCTGGCGCCGCGGCTTGCGGCCGACGGCATCGCGATCCGCAGCGTGCGGCTCGACAGCGGCGACCTCGCCGCGCTGTCGAGGACCGTGCGCTGCATCCTCGACGACGGCGGCCTTGCGAATGTGACGATCATGGCGAGCGGCGGCCTCGACGAGGACCGCATCGCCGCGCTCGTCGCCGCCGGCGCGCCCATCGACGGCTACGGCGTCGGCACCAGCCTCACCACGTCGTCCGACGCGCCCACGCTCGACTGCGTCTACAAGCTCCAGGAATACGCCGGCCTGCCGCGGCGCAAGCATTCCACGGGCAAGGCGACCTGGCCCGGCCGCAAGCAGGTGTGGCGGCGCACCGGCGCGGACGGCCGCATGGCCGGCGACACGGTCTCGCTGGAGGACGATCCGCAGCCCGGCGAGCCGCTGCTCGACCTCGTCATGCGCGGCGGCAGGCGCGTGGCGCCGCCGGCGTCGTTCGCCGACATCCGCGCGCGGGCGGCGCGCGACCTCGACCGCCTGCCGGAGCCCTTGCGCCGGCTGGAGCCGGGGGCATCCTATCCCGTCGCCATCGCGCCGGCGCTGACCGAACTCGCCAAGGCGGTGGACAGGCGGCTCATGGAAGGGGAGCGCGGTCCGAGCTGAACTCGGCCGAAGACGTGGCGGTGGTCAAGGATGCTACGCGCGGCATCGAGTCGACGGCTCGGTGGCGGCGACCCGCACGCTCCGCGCTACTGACGGACGCCCTCGTTGCTGTTGATCTTGACGAACACGTCCTCCAGCGGGATCGGCTTCGGGATCAGCGACTGCTCGACCAGGTAGGTCATCAGCGCCTCCAGCGTGCGCCGGTTGGGTTCGATGCCGTAGGGCCACGGATCGCCGCCGAACACCTCGTCGATCTCGTCGATGTCCGCGGTGAGCCACGGCAGCATGTAGCGCAGCGTGCCGCGGTAGCGCATCTTGGCCTGAGCCACCGCCTTGGCCTGGCACAGCGCGTTGTAGAGGCTGGTGGCCACGAACGGATGCTTCTCGTAGACCTCGCGCTTGATGGCGAACAGGTGCATGATCGGGAAGATGCCGGTGCGCCTGTAGTAGTCCTTCTCCACCTCGCGGTAGTTCGGAAACAGGCGCTGGATGTCCGGGTTCTTCCCGTAGGACGGCGGCACGCTGCCGCCGATGGTGGCGTCGATCTCGCCGGCTTCGAGCAGGTCGCTCAGCGACTTGTCCGACGTGTTGATCTCAATGTTGGCGGGCTTGAGCAGCGGCATCACCGTCGGGTGGCCGTGGCTGCCGGGCTTCTCCAGCGCGCCCTGCACCCAGCGGATGGTGGAGAGGTCGACGCCGTGGTCGTGCTGGAGCATGCCGCGGATGAAGATGGCCGCGGTCATGGTGTAGAGCTGCACGCCGACGCGCCGGCCTTCGAGGTCTTTCGGCGTCCTGATGCCGGACTTGGCGTTGACGAACACGAAGCTGTGGCGGAATACGCGCGACACGAACACCGGCAGCGCCACGAACGGACATTGGTTCGCGGCGAGCCGGCTGATGAACTCCGAGCTCGACAGCTCGGAGCAGTCGAACTCCAGCCCGCCGGCCATGCGGTCGAAGATGTCGCGCGCCGAATCGATGGGAATGAAATTGAGGTCGATGCCCTGCGGCTGCACCTCGCCGGTGTAGAGCGCGAGCATGCGGTCGTAGAGGCCGCAGGCCATGGTCATGGGCAGCTTCGCCATCGCTTTCCTCCCTGGCGTTCGCCGAACGATCGTGCCGGCTTTCGCCGCGGCCGGTTGCGGAAAAGTCTGCAACGTTTCGCGGCGGCGAGCCATCTCCGTCGTGCCGCGCGTATGCCCGCCATGCGTCTCCGCGGCGGCGGCTGTCATTTGACATGCGCGCGAGCGCGCCGCTAGGCTTGCCGTCGCGAACAAGCGTCCGCGCGCGGACGCGAGGGAGGATACGGAGGACTGCTGCCGCCGCGGACCGCGAGCGTTCCCTCTGTCCGGGTCTCGTCCCTGCCTTGGGAGCGTCCGTCGTTCCGGCCGCAGTCCGCGAGCGGAGGGAATGGCCATGCGGCGCAGTTCCGATCGCATTCTGGTGTCGCATGCCGGCACGCTGCCGCGCCCCGAGCGCCTCGCCGCATTGCTGCACGACGGCCGCATGCCCGAGTTCGAGGCGGCGCTGCCGGCCGCGGTCGCGGAGGTGGTGA